>Ga0187865_1000006_pt1 | contig 238283 bp, 197 predicted proteins | sample June2016WEW_11_1_2_FD_132989 | JGI IMG/M metagenome (GOLD analysis project Ga0187865, IMG submission 132989) | Peatland microbial communities from SPRUCE experiment site at the Marcell Experimental Forest, Minnesota, USA - June2016WEW_11_100 | ecosystem: Environmental > Terrestrial > Soil >... | reverse complement strand
TCACGTGTTACTCACCCGTGCGCCACTTTACTCATGGTATTGCTACCACTTTCTCGTTCGACTTGCATGTGTTAGGCACGCCGCCAGCGTTGATTCTGAGCCAGGATCAAACTCTCGTTTGAAGCCTGATGTCTTCCCGCTCCGACGGAGGTCGGACGGGTCGACCGTGCCCCGCGCTTCAACAGCGCTGGGCACCTTACCTTGTGAGAATGATCGAGCCAAACCCGATCGCATCTCACGACTGGCACGTTCAACCAATTTGTCAAAGATCCTTGAGGGTGGTCCGCCTGAGCGGTACCCCTTGGATCGAGGCCCGGACTCCTAGTCCAGCCCAGGCTTGCGCCCGGGATTGTCCTCGAACTTGGTGCGCAACACCGATATTCCGCGTTCACTCAGCGTACTTCGGCGTTTTGGCGCGAACCTTTTAAAGCTATCAAAGTTCGGGTTGCGGGTCAAGGAAAGACCCCGACTGAACCACAGTGGATAACTCGGCTCACGCTGCGCAAAAGATCAAAGAGCGGCCAGCAAAAATCGCTCGAACCACTAGGGCTCGCGGGAGATCAACTCCCGGGTCATGCAATGGCTTGTTCTCTGCGGGATTCCCTACAGGGGTTCAACGGTGCACATCGTATGCACTTCGTAAGACCCTACGAACCAGCTTCCCACTTCCCCCAAAGCGAATTTCGACGGGGCAGGCCGCACGGCCACCGGAAGGCTCCACTGCTCATGTACAACTTTTAAGAGTAGCACAACCCACCCGGAGATGCAAACGCATCGGCGGAGCCACATTCGTCCGCTTGCAACAGGACGAAGTCTATCAATTTCAAGAGGATAGATTCAAGACCGGCGGGGCTGTGGAAAGCAGCGGCTTCTGTGGGAAACTCGCCGGACGCAGTGGTTGACCGGAACGGATCCAGTGTTGTGGCATCCACCCGTCCCCTCCTGGATACGAAGTGCAGGCTCTTCGTCTACGCTGCGCTTCGTTTAGAAGGATGGCGCTCCCGGCCGTCGAGCTTCTGCGCTATTACGAGTCCGCGGGGGGTGGGCAGCATGACGACGGAGATGAGGCCTTCGTCTTCCAGTTGGAGAGCGGCTTCGCGCACATGCTTGAGGTGGGAAGATGCATCGTGCATGAGGATGAGGCCATAAGGAGATATCTGAGGCAGGAAGCGGCGAACCTCTTCACCGCGGATGGGAACGTCACTGTCAGAGAAGAAGAGGTCGATGGCGCCTTCGATCTTCATTTCAAGGCTGGATTCCTGCCGGAGCTCGATCCAATCAGAGAGTCCTGAGTTGGCGATGTTTTGTTTGCACTTTTCAAAGATCACGGGGTCGTACTCGCAACTGATAATACGGCCGCGGCCGTTGATTTTGAGGCCCTGGGCGAACCATTGGGTGCTGACACCCAGAAAGGCGCCGGTCTCGACGATGAGGCCGGGCTTGACGGTGGTGACGAGGGTGCGAAGGAACTCGAGGACCTCGACTTCGGCGGTCATCGAATCGTACATGCTCCAGCGCTCCGGATGAGGACACTCAGGAGTAGCGCGGTGGTACTCGGGCATCAGCGCCCCGCCCGCGCGCTCGGCTTGAAGCATGGCCTTATGCGCTGCCTTCATCTTTTTGCGAAACAAGCCCATATGGAGGGTTCCTCGGCGGCGTGAGAGTGTTGTTGCGGCCAATCTTTATTGAATCTATCATTTGCGGGTGCCCCGCCTGGGCGCCCTCTGGGCAGCTCATTTTTGCTTATGCGTCTGGCGTGGAGTAGCACAATCTCAATCAACCGGTCGGCCTCCGCCATCTTTCCATGCTGTAGAAACAGTCCCAAACCCGTCAGACCAGTCACGAAACACTGTACGGCAAGGGCCGCCAGCAGCACGCCCATGATCCGGACCAGGATGCGGATGCCGTCCTCGCTGAGGACGCCGCGGACTTTTCCCATGCAGGCTAGGACCAAATAGCTGACCAGGGCGGTGATGGTGATGGAGCCCAGGATGGCGCCCATCTGCCATCCCCAGAGTGTGGACGCCTGGCTGAGTTCGTTCAATGCCACCGCGGCTGGATTAGCGAGGAACACGTTGAACGGCTAGAACACTCTTCCCGCTTGAGAGTATAGGGGCACGGCGCCGTCCTCTTTGTTGTATGGCTTTGCCGGTAGCTCGCATTCCGCCCGGCCGGGAGTGCGGCGATCAATCGCCAAACGCCGCTTTCAGCCGGGCCGCGGTGCGAGCCAAGGCGTCCTTGTACGCCGCCGCGTTGTAGTTCATTCCTCCCGGGATGAAATCGTGGTTGACGCCGGGGTAGGTAATGAGCTCGAAGGGAGCCTTGACGACCGCGGCATCGGCGGCGAGAGAACGCGCCGTGCCGATGAGACAGCAATTCTCGAAGTTGTCGGCCTCGCCGGCAAACATCAGCACCGGAACGCGGACGCGGGCGATGAAGCCAGGCATTCTTTTGAGGAATACGGTGGCCGGATACCAGACGATATCGACGGCGACCAGATCGGGCCACCTGGAGCCGAAGGCCAGGGAATACCCGCCGCCCAGGGAGACGCCGACGAGAGCCACTTTACCGGGGAGCGCGTGGGGCATCTGCTGCGCCTGCTCGATGCCGGCCCTGAGCGCTTCGCCCTGCCCCTTCTCCATCTTGCGGCCGTCGTAGACCACCACATCGTATCCGAGCGCGGCGATGTCGCCGGCGAGAGCCTTGTCATGTTTGGGGCCTGCCATGCCGGAGACTAAAACGACCACGCGGCCTTTGCCTTGCGGTGGTGCGATCTCCTCCTGCGCGGCGGCGGTGGATGCCAAGGCGAAGGATGCGAGCAGTGCGGCGGCGGATACGAGACGGAACATGGAATTCGTCATGAGGCACTCCCTTCCGCGAGGCAGGCGCAGTGCGCCGCGCTGCCACGGCATTAGCGGAAACAAATCAAATGGAGGGACCGGAATTTGGAGATGAGCATACGCCGCGAGGGTTGTCGTGTCCAGCATTTGCTTTGCGAGAAGGCTGTAGCGGTTCCAGGGGCTGCCGTACCTCGAAGCCGCGTCCCTCAAGCCGATGCGAACGCCAGGGGGCAGCGGCCTTGAAGACACCCGGAAATGAGGATTGTTCCCCTGGAACCGTCGTAGAATGACTACTTGCCGCCCGAATCCCAACGCGAACGCATCGAAGTGGTGCTGGTCGAGCCGCGCAATCCCCTCAATATAGGAGCGGCGGCGCGGGCCATGGCGAACTTCGGCTTTCGGCGGCTGACCGTGGTGTCGCCGTTTGAGGAGCATTGGCGCGAGGCGAAGTCGGCCGTGGGAATACAATGCCGGCTTCATCTCGAGCTGCCCCTCTTTGCTATGGGTTCATTTCTTTGCCTGGCTGCAGGGCTTGAGAGCTACGGGGTCTTGTTCTTTGCCCTATTCGTTATGGCGGCTGGAGCGTCGCGCCTGGAGACCGCTTCGAATCCATTCATCGCTCAGTTGGGAGCTCTGGCCACGTCGTATAGGAGATCGACATTTCGCAGGCATTCACTGGGGAAGCTTACTTCCATGAAAACCTCTTGCGAAGCGCGCAAAGTCTACATGTCGGCGCACGGGTGGACGGAAGACCCGCTCGTCCGGACCGCGGAGGGGGTTATGGGTGACCATGATTCCTACTCCCGCTGAATGTACTGCCCGGCGGTTCCGAGCAAGCTCGGAGATCGCGCCGGGCAGGGTGAAGCTGGAACCCGCTGTCAGTCAGCATGGCGCTGACCGTGCCTACCCCTTTAGTGACTGGCGGTAAGCGAGAAGGCGTCCACGTAGAAGTTCTCGGCCACGCCGCCCGTGCTGCCAATTTCGAAGCCGTATTGGATCGCGGTAATCGTGGAGCTCGATGCCAGGTACCCATTGGTCCCCAGGTAGCTGAGCATGCCGTAGATGTCTACGGTCCCGGAGGAGACGCCGAAATTCGTAGAGGTGGACTGCGGTGGAACCCACTGGAAGACGAGTTCCGAACCCGCACCGCCGTTTCGGCACAGGTTCCATGTATTTGTCGGGACGCCGTACGACCCGCCGAAGGTGAGGTTGGTGGCCAGTACGGTCATGTACTGGGTGCAGGCGCTGCGGTTGACGACCTGGTTCTGGATCATCACTTCAGCGCCGTAACTGTTGAACCACAAGTCGTAGCCGGAATCCTCGATGGTGCCGGAGGTGGTTGGTACTGTGCTCACAAACGAGGAAAACATATAGGAGAAGCTGCTGATTGTGGGGTTGGCGCTCGGCGACCAACTGCTGAACAGGATGTCCGTGTCGGGGTACGATTGCACGCCCGTATAGCCCGATTCCATGTTGGCCGTCACCCACCATCTCCCCTCGGAGACCGTGTACAGCGTCTGCGACCATCCGGTTTGGGGGTTCCAGACGTCGTTCTGGACATTGGAGTTGCCACCGGCATTATCGGTGACGTCCGTGTCGCCGTACGATCCACAGTTGCCGCTCGCGGAGGATGTGGAGCAAGCATACGCCTCGGTGGTGCTCGCCGATTCGAGAGCGGCCATCTGCATGGACCAGCCGGCCGTGGAGGAACCCTCGCTGTAATACCAACCACCAGGGGAACCGCCTGCGTCGTTGATGATTACGTTGCCGTTCGCGGCCGAAACGGTAGTGAAGCCCCCTGCCGCTGAACCGGTACCGTCGCTGGCCAGGAAGCCGAAGATCATTTCGTTAGAGTAATTCGTTTGTCCGCCGGCGGCAGCGGAACCGGCACTGCCCGTACTGCTGTATTGAACATCGATCGGAGTGGTTGTGTTCACGCCCGAGTATTCCACCACCTGCACCTTAATAAAACTGGCGCTGGCCGTAGTATGGACGGTCACCGTGTCCGCGCCGCCTTTGATGTTATTGGCGTAGTAGAGTCGGCTTCTGGATCCAGCCGGAGTGGTCAACTGACTGCCGACTTCGGTGAACGTGTTCCCCTGCGAATCGGAAATTGAAGAAAAGGATGGCCCGCTGGCGAAATCGAACCCTACCAGGATGATGTTGCCGGCCGTGGTGTTGGAGCTGAAGGCAAGCGCTTCGGAACTGGCGCTTGAAGCCATTCCGGCGTTGGCCTGCACAACATTGATCGTCGCGTGCGCAGAGGCAGCAGTCAGCAAAACGACCATTAGCATCGGCGCCAAAAGCAAGTAGTTGCGATTGCGTGTGTTTTTCACAAAAATCCTTTCTTGGACCTCGACGATTTGAAATCGACGCTACCAATTCCTATTTCCCCTTCGAAATTCCCAGCCAATGTGTCCTAAACGTCCTAGCTTCCATTTAGACCTACAACCACAAGTGGCTATTCGACGAGTATTCCGCGGCCAAAGAATCTTGGCGCACTATCTTCGATCGCCCTACTGGGCGTCCCAAAGCAGATTAGGTGGGGACTTCAGGCAGAATGGCAGTCTTGTTTCTACGCCATCGCGCAATCATTTCCAGCCTCGACAACTTCTTTAGGATGACGAGGCTTTTTTCTTTCGGAAATCGCCATACAGAAACTTCATTCGTTTAGCATGGCTTTGAAAAATTTCAAGCGAACCGGATGATATATCGCTTTCAGCTATAGTGTCAAGAGAAAATTGAAAAATATTTCCACACACAGAAACATGAATAGCTATACACAACATTAGACATATGTTATGAGTTCTACAATGTGCGAGATACTCGGAATTTGTTCGAAGCCACCCTTCTCCTCTAACGGTTTCCATGTCCGACTTTAGAATGCTCTTTTATGATTGGTTGAAAATCTTCAATAACTGCCTGTATTATCAATCCGTGAATGGCTGCTTGGCGGGGCAAACCGTGGGTACAATTGGAGCCACAAACCCTGTTCCTGGATTCACCTCTGAAGTCGAGATTGCTGACGAGGTTCAATGATTGGGGAAGCTATTTAATGTCCACTATTGCGCAGGTAGCCAAGCGAGCAGGAGTCTCGATCGGAACTGTCTCCCATGTGATACGCGGTACGGCGCGAGTGAGCCAGACTCTTCGCGAACGCGTGGTCGCGGCAATTCGGGAACTGGAGTACTATCCCGGCACCGTTGCGCGTGATGTCGTAAAACAGACCTGCATGCTGGGTATGGTTCTGCCCGATATCACAAATCCATTCTTCCCGGAAATGATGCGCGGTGCCGAGGACCGCGCATATGAGCGCGGGTACTTGCTGCTGACTGCCAATACTGACGAAAGTATCGTAAGGGAGCGAGGGGTTGTGTCAGCATTGCGATCGCGACGAGTAGATGGAATCCTTTTGGCGGCGAGTCCTGGAGCTGATGTGCGGCATATTCGCGCGGCGATGGAGAATGGTATCTCCGTGGTGTGCGTGGATCGAACTGCCAAGGGAATAGAGACCGATGCTGTTCTGCTTGACAATGTGCGGGGCGGACAACGGTGCGTCCAGCACCTTATCCGCTCCGGCCACCGCGAAATAGCAATCATTGCCGGGCCGCTTGCCGTACAAAGCGCACGCGAACGATACCAGGGATATCGAGACGCACTCCAAGAAGCAGGAATAGAGATTCCTCGACAGTTTATTCTCGAAGGAGATTACCGAAAGGAGTCCGGTTATAAGCTGGCCAAGCGGCTAGCCAAGATGCGCAATCGCCCCTCCGCTCTGTTCGTGTGCAATGGCGTAATGACAGCCGGCGTGCTTGAAGCATTTGATGAGCTAGGTATTCAATGCGAGCGAGATATAGCGCTAGCCACTTTCGATGACTTGGCCCTCGGTAAGCTTTTACATCTACCCTTGACCACGGTTGTCCAGCCCGGATACGAAATAGGCTCACGCGCTGCGACGATTCTAATGGATCGGATAGAGGGTAAGCTTAAGGGAAACTATCAGACTATTCGGCTTGCACCCACGTTAATTACAGGCGAATCAACAAGTACTCTACGGCACACAATCGACCTTAGGCAGAATGGGCACAGGAGTGTCCTTCCCTGAATGCTGCGATCATCTTCTATCCGTTGGAGTGTAGAAGGGTTATTTTTATATAACTTATGTCCCGCAGCCCCTCTAAGTAGCGTGCTGACAGAACAATTAATGGTGTAGGTTACTGACGGTATCGATGTAATGAGTACAAGTTTTTGCCTGGCATCTACTCAACGGTCAAAGGTCAGCGGCAGAGGGGTTGTAGTCCCACTGGAACTCCCGCAGCCCAGCGGGCCGAATGCAAGGATTAAGACCGCGAACAGGAAGAAACAAGTGTGCGTTTTTTTCACAGAATAATCTCCTTACGATATCCGAACACCCCTTGCAATCCCTTTGAGGCTAGTGGGATTAACAAATGAAATGCTTCGGAGTGACAAATGAAATGCTCTGGAGCAACTAGAAGGGATGAATCAAGTTTAGGTGAATTGTCAAACAGCGGGACCGGCGCCCAGGATACGGCTGCGACCCAAGTGGCGGCCCGCCATCGTTTGCGAACGACGGGCAACGCGCCGCAATATCTTTTTCTCCCGATCGGGCATGGAGCCTTCGCCGCTCTACAATCATTTCTTGCTTGCCGAATCCCAACGCGAACGCATCGCAGTGGTGCTGGTCGAGCCGCGCAACCCCCTCAATATAGGAGCGGCGGCGCGGGCCATGGCAAACTTCGGGTTCCAGCGGCTGGCAGTCGTAGCTCCCTACGGAGCGCACTGGCGCGAGGCAAAATCGGCCGTGGGAGCGCCGGAGCTGCTCGCCAACGCGAGGGAGACGGAGAGCCTGGCGGAGGCCGTACGCGATTGCACGCTGGTGGTGGGTACCGGATCCCTGGCGCGGCGGAAGCCGGAACAGACGGTGGTCGCGCTGCCTGAACTGACGCCGCTGGTGTGGAGGGAGATCGCGCGCGCCGGCCGTGTGGCGCTGGTATTTGGATCGGAGAAACGCGGCCTCACGCGCGAGGACCTCTCGTATTGCCATCTGCTCGCGGAGATTCCCACCGATCCGCGGCAGCCTTCGATGAATCTGGGACAGGCCGTTGCGGTGTGCCTCTATGAGCTGGCTTCGCGGATCGGCGAGGCGCGTGAACCGGCGGCGGATCGAGGCGCGCCCGGCGAGGCCGCAAAACCGGGAGAGCACGGCGTAAGCCTCGATCGAGACGGTTCGACGGCTCCCGCTTCCGCGGACGGCCTGGAGCTTTTGGCCGGGGTGGTGGAAGAGACCATGCTGGCGGCAAACTACTCCCCGGCGGCAATGCGCAAGGCCAACCGGCACGATCTGCATCTGTTGCTGCGCAGGCTGGCCCTTACGCGGCGCGACGCGCGGCGGATTCTGGGGTTGTTCCGGCGGATTCTGTGGCGGCTGAAGCGATGAAGGGAGCGAGAAGACCGGCGCAAGCCGGTTACCATCGACGAAATTTCACGGCGAAGAGAGAAACATTCCTGATAAAGTGGCGTTCAAAGGCTCCCCCATGCCGCACATGATTTCTCGTTTCCTCTCCTTCTTGTTTGCAAAGTCCCCGGCGCGGCTCACCCTGTTGGTCTTCGGCGCCGCTATTCTTGTCGTACTGGCTTCGTCTGTTCTTAACGGAGTCAACGCGCAACAGGCGCCTGCGGCCGGCAATCGGCCCGCCGCGCCGGCTTCCGGCCCATCTTCGCCGCCGGCTGCCGCTCCTGCCCCGGATGCCCAACCCTCTGCGCAAACGCAAGCAGCGCCGGCGTCTCCCGTAGTACCTGCCCAAAGCCTGCCCGCTCCCTCTGCTGCTCCAGCCGAGCCCGCGCCGGCGCCCGCGGTCTCGCAAGGCAGCCTGTCCCACGCTCCAGAACCTGGAGAAATCACGGAAGATGAGATCCGCCGGTTGCTCGTCGGCAAGGAGCTTTTCCTGCGCGGCGGCTACCTGGACAACACCCTCAGCTTCAACGAGCACGGCGTGCTGATCGGCCACTCGCCCCAGGGGTCCTACACGCTCAGCGGAATCCAGATCGACAAGGTGCGCCTGACCCGGAACAAGGTGGAGTTGGAGGGACAGCGCTTCGGGCTGCACTTTCTGGGCGCGCTGCCTTATGAGGATCCCACCAAAGCCGTGGACCGGGTGAACATCACGCCGAAGAAGAAGCTGGTGAGGATCACGATTGACCGCGAGTTGGTGGTAAAGCCGAAGCGGGAAAAAGAGAAAGGGAAGACTGCGGGCGCGCCGATGCCGGCGGCGCAGACAACCGCTTCGGCGGGCCCGCCCGCGGAGACGAGCGAGGCGAGTGAAGCGCAGGCTGAGATTGCCGCCGCTCCCCTGGCCGAGCGCCCCGCCGACGCGAAGAGCGTGACCACGACCACCTCGCCGGCGCACGCAAGCAAGGTGCTGCGGGACGCATTGGACAATGTGTTCGCTTTCGGCTTCGACAGCCGCATGATGGCGTCAATGCCGGGGTTCTGGAAGCTTTACTACGAGGCCGCGGCGGCCAAGACCGATTACCGGCCCTCGGATCCGGCCGTGCTGCGCGAGAGCATGGTGGATAAGAAGGCTCGCCTGCTGACGCAATTCGAGCCGCCATCGAACCAGTACGCGCAGGACCACGGCGTGGCGGGGATGTGTCTCTATCACGTTGTGATCGGCGCGGACGGCAAGCCGGGCGAGATCGCGGTGGCAAGACCGATCGGCTTCGGGTTGGACGAGAACGCAGTGGATTCCATTCGCAAGGTCACGTTTGAGCCGGCGATCAAGGATGGCAAGCCGGTCCCTGTGCTGCTCGACCTGGTGGTGGAGTTCCGCATCTATTCCAAGCGGACTGCAGTTTTGACCAAAGCGAGCGATGAGCCAACAGCACCATCGCTTCCCGGGCCGTATAGCGTACAACACTAAGGAAGAGATGGCGCACGGGTTCGGCGGGACACGCTGCGTGGCAGTTCGATATTTGTCTTACGCCGCCCGACAAATGCAAGACGGCGTAAGACAGCGTAAGACGCTGTTGTTGGGCATGTGCATTGCCGTCTTGCGCCGCGTCTTACTGTCTTACACGGCGCCGCCGAACACCCCGCACTCGACCCGCACTCCCGCGCCCGCCAATCTGGCCACGTCTACTCCTCCTGCCTGATGATCTCTTCGAGTCTTGGCTTGTGCTTGGCCTTGCGGCCGGTGCGCGGCTTGTCGGCCACAACCCGAGACGGCTTGGGCTGGCCCACGCGCTCGCGGGCGTTGGCTTTGACGGCCTTGGCCGCCGAGAAGCGGGCTGGCTTGCGTTTCCCCATGACAAGGATGAGTATGGAATAGATTCCGCCGGCGCGGAAGTGGCGGCGCGGAGTCTCTGGGCTGCGGCGAATGGGTGGCGGCAGCGGCAATCCGCAGGACCGGACGACAAAGGAAAAACGGGATGGAAGAGCGGGAATTCTTCAACGAGACGGTGGAACAGCGCATGCACAGTCTGACCTGCCCCAAGTGCGGTCAGGCAGCCGAATACAAGGTCGCCTGGGTGGTGCGGCGCAAGCGCGCGCAACTGCCGCGCGGGGCCGACGAGCGCGACCGGGCCCGCTTCGCCAAGGCGCAATCCTACATGGTGCGGCGCGACGACAAGCTGCAATGTGCCAATATCCGCTGCCGCAAGCCGTTCGAGATCACCGCGCTGCAGTCATTGGCATTTCTGGTGGATTGAGCGGAAAGGGCCGCTGGCGCGGGTCCGGCGGCGTGTGATTGAATCGAGTGTAGGAGAGCCGGACTTGGAGGTCATCGCACTGCCGGCACGGAGCTGAAAATGGCAAATTCCCTTCTTCCCCCCGAAGAGCGCAACCTGACCCCAGACCAGGTGGAGGCGCTGGACAAGCGGCGCGACCTGGGACACACGTTTCTGGTCATTGCCGGCCAGTTTGCCGTGATCGCCACCATCCTGCTGCTCTGGGTGGGCCAGGACCTGAAGTACTCGCCCGGCTGGGCGCACCCCATGGCGTACTATTTCTTCCTTGCCCTCATCCTGATTGTGGTCTTCGGCATCGCCGGGCTGCTGTTGCGCCGCGGAACGCCGCGCATCGACTGAACGTGTCGCTAGGCCAGGCGCTTTGCCTGGAGAGATCTTCTGAAATCGCGAACCGGAACAACAGGACTCGCGTAATACCACAGCAACAGAAGTTGAGTAAAATCTGTGCAGTTGCGGAGAAGTCCGGCCAATCCCCGTCGGCAATTTCGCAATCGAACTGTTGCCAAAGGCAAGGACGCGCAATGGCGGAACGTGTTTGTCCGTGGTGGATCGGTTATCTCCTGGCCAGCCCGGTGCGCCGGTGGATGGCGGGGAATCCCGAAAACCTGCTGGAGCCTTATGTCCGGGAAGGAATGACGGTGCTTGAGCCGGGGCCTGGGATGGGATTCTTCACTCTGCCGCTGGCTCGCTTGGTTGGCCCGGCCGGACGCGTGGTCGCGGTGGATATTCAGCCAAGGATGCTGAGCAGTTTGCAGCGCCGCGCACGAAAGGCCGGCGTGCAGGACCGCGTCGAAACGCGGCTCGCGAAGCCGGAAAGCATGGAGCTTGACGGCCTGAAGGGAGCAGTGGATTTTGTGCTCGCGTTCGCTGTGGTCCATGAGATGCCTTCGGCTGGAGCGTTCTTCAACGAGGCGGCGATCGCGCTCAAACCTGGCGGCTTGCTATTCTTCGCCGAGCCCTCCGGCCATGTGGCCCAGGAGAGCTTCCAGAAGGAACTCCATGCGGCGCGCCAAGCCGGGATGGAGAGCGTGAGCCAGCCTGCAGTTCGTCGCAGTCACGCGGCGATCTTGCGCAAGGCTTGAACGAGCCAGCGCCAATCTCTTCAATCTTTGGCGCCGCCGGTGAAGTTTGCCGGGGTGCAATCACTGCTAAACTGAACTCTGATGATCCTCCCGTTTGTCCGCGAAATCTTCGCGGAGCTGGAGCAGGCCCCGGGGTTTGAACGCGTTCGCAGGCACCTAAGCCTGGGTGCGGGGCGGCGGCGTGTGTCCGGATTGACTTGGACGGCGCGGGCCTTGTACCTGCCGCTCATGGCGCGTGCCGCCAAACAGACGGTCATCGCGATCGTGGCCGACAACAAGGCCGCCGAGGCGCTGGAGCCGCTGCTCAAGGCGGGATGCGAGCTGACCGGTGCAGTGGATCCCGCGCGCGTGGTGCGCTTTCCGGCCCACGATGTGCTTCCCTTCGAAAATCTCTCGCCGCACCCCGACGTGCAGGAGCAGCGCGCGGCGGCGTTGTGGAAGCTCTCGACCGGCGCCGTCGATATCCTGATCGCTCCCGTCGAGTCGGCGGCGATGAAGCTCTTCGATCTGGAGTACTACGCCGGGCTGGCGGTGGCGCTGAAGCGCGGCGAAGAGGTCGATCTCGAGACGCTCATCGCGCACCTGTCCAGCGTGGGTTATACGCAGGTGGATCTGGTGGAGATGCCCGGGCAGTTTACGCGGCGAGGCGGAATTCTGGACGTGTACTCGCCGGAGGCTGACCGCCCCGTGCGCATCGAGCTGTTCGGCGACGAGATTGAAACCATCCGCAAATTCGATCCGGAGACGCAGCGTTCGCAGAGCGGGCTGGATGAGACGCAACTGCTGCCGTTGACCGAGACGCCGGTGACGGAACATCTGCTGGCCGCGGTGAACGGGCGGTTGAGCGCGCAGCGCATCGAAACTGACAACGAGGAGATGGCGGCCGAGGCTGCGGCGGCGGGCGGCTTGAGCGTGTTTCCCGGGTGGGAGTTTTTTGCGCCTGTGGCCGGCGCGGAGCGGTCGCTGCTGACCCTCATGCCGCGATGCGCGCTGTTTGTGGACGAGCCGGCGATGGTGCGCAACCAGATCGACCGCTGGTGGAACAAGGTCGAGCAGCGGCATGACCGTTCGGGGATTGGCTCGCTGGTGCGGCCGGAGGACATTTATCTGCGGCCCGAAGTTTTGCAGGCGTCGCTCGAAGCGCACATGGGCCTCGATCTGGATCAACTAGGCGCGGTGGATGTGCTGGAGGAAGACGCGACGCTGGGCGAGATCGAGCTGCCGACGCGGCCCACGCTGCGATTCCATGGCTCGATTCCCGCGCTGACCGATCAGTTGAAAAACCTGATGGCGATGGATACCCGCATCGTGCTGGCCGCTCTGCACCAGGGCGACGTGGAACGGCTGGCGACGGTGCTTCGCGAATACGAGGTTCCCTACCGTCTGGGCAGCCGCGCGCCGCGCCCCGGCGGCGACACCATGCTGGAAGAAGCCAGCCACATGGCGGGCGACCTGCGCGTACCGGTGATTGTGCGTTCCCCGCTGGCGGCGGGGGTGGTCTTCGCGGACGCGAACCTGATCGTCTTCGGCGCCAACGATTTCTCCGATGAAGCCGACGTGGCGGCGCGGCCGGTTCCGAAGAAGTCGAAGACGGCGGCGTTTGTGTCGGATTTCCGCGACCTCGGTGTCGGCGATTACGTGGTACACGTGGAGCACGGCATCGCGCAGTACCAGGGGCTGAAGGAGATCGCGCAGGACGGCCTCTCCATCGAGTTCATGATTCTTGAGTTTGCCGAGGGCGCGAAGCTTTACGTTCCGCTCACCCGGCTGGACCTGATCCAGAAGTACCGATCGACGGATGCGGGGCCGGCGCCGGTGCTGAGCCGGCTTGGCTCGCAGCAGTGGACCAAAACCAAGGCGCGCGTACGCAAGGCCATGCAGGATATGGCCGCCGAACTGCTCAAGCTCTATGCGGAACGGCAAACCGTCGAGGGCAACGCGTTCTCAAAGGACAACGAGTTCCAGAACGAGTTCGAGGATGCTTTCGACTACAACGAGACCGACGACCAGGCGACAGCGATCCGCGCGGTGAAGGATGACATGGAATCGCCGACGCCGATGGACCGGCTGCTGTGCGGCGATGTGGGCTACGGCAAAACCGAAGTGGCCATGCGCGCCGCGTTCAAGGCGGTGCAGGACGGCAAGCAGGTTGCGGTGCTGACGCCGACGACCGTGCTTGGCTTCCAGCACTTCGAGACCTTCAAGCAGCGTTTCGCGCAGTTTCCCATAGCCGTTGAGATGATTTCGCGCTTCCGCACGGCAAAGGAGCAGAAGGACATCATCGAGCGCGTGGCGACCGGCCGGGTGGACATTTTGATCGGTACACACAGGCTGCTCTCAAAGGACATCAAGTTTCAGGATCTCGGCTTGCTCGTCGTGGACGAGGAGCAGCGCTTCGGCGTGCGCCACAAGGAGCGGCTGAAGCAGTTGCGCAAGCAGATCGATGTGCTGGCCATGAGCGCGACGCCAATTCCGCGCACGCTGCACATGTCGCTGGTGGGCCTGCGCGATATGAGCATCATCGAGACGCCGCCCAAGGATCGCATGGCCATTCAAACCGTGGTGGCGCGGTTCGACGAGAAGCTCGTGCGCTCGGCCATCGAGGTGGAGTTGGAGCGCGGCGGGCAGGTGTATTTTGTGCACAACCGCGTGGAATCGATTTACGAAATTGCCGCGCGCATCCAGGAGCTGGCGCCCGCCGCGCGGGTGGCCGTGGCGCACGGGCAGATGAGCGAAAACGAGCTGGAGAAGGTGATGCTCGCCTTCATGCGGCACGAGTTCGACGTGCTGGTGGCGACGACGATCATCGAGAACGGCCTCGACATTCCGCTGGCGAACACGATCGTCATCAATCGCGCGGAACGCCACGGCCTCAGCGAGCTATACCAGTTGCGCGGGCGCGTGGGCCGCTCCAACCGCCGGGCCTATGCGTACCTGCTCATTCCGCCGGAAAACGAGTTGACAGAGATCGCGCGCCGCCGCCTCGCCGCGCTGAAGGAGTTCAGCGACCTGGGCGCAGGCTTCAAGATCGCCGCGCTCGACCTGGAGTTGCGCGGCGCGGGCAACATGCTGGGCGGCGAGCAAAGCGGCCACATCGAAGCGGTGGGATTTGAGCTGTACACCTCGATGCTGGAAACCGCCGTGAAGGAGCTGAAGGGCGAGGCAGCCGAAGAGCGGCCGGCCACGCAGCTCAATCTGGGCATTGCATTGCGCATCGACGAGAGCTACGTGCCGGAAGAGAACCAACGCCTCCGGCTCTACAAGAAGATTGCCGGCACAAGCAGCGAAGCGGCAGTGAACGAGGTGCGGGCGGAGATGGAAGACCGCTATGGCGCGCCGCCTGACGCCACCGTCTTTCTGCTTGAGGCAGCCAGCCTGCGCCTCGAGTGCGAGCGCCTGGGCGTCGCGCAGGTCGACCGCAAACGCAACGATCTGCAGATCCGCTTCATGGAGAATGCTTCAGTAGATCCGGCCTACGTGATGCAACTGGTTTCGCGCAACGCCAAACGCGGCGCGCAGTTCACGCCGCAAGGCGTGCTGAAGCTGCCGCTCAGAGCATCGCGGCCCGACGAGGTTCTGCTCGAGATTCGCGAATTGCTCGCCGGTCTCGCTCCCGCGCCGGTTAGCGCATAAAGACAAGCGGAGTTAGCGGTGTTCGAGTAGTTCGCGGAGTTAACGCGGGTTGCCGTACCAGCTAACGCCGCGATCTGCGTTCACTCCGCTGCCTCTCGCTCCTTCCACTTGATGTTGCATCCGATCGACGGCTTCTGTTCCGTGGGAACCGGCTTGCCGTCGAGCACGGCGTCGATGGCGGCGCGCAGGTCTTTGCCCGTCACAGGAATGCCGTTTCCGGGACGGCTCGAATCGAATTGGCCTCGGTAAACGAGTTTGAAATCGGCGTCAAAGAGGTAGGGATCGGGCGTGCAGGCGGCCTTGTAGGCGTGAGCCACGTCCTGCGATTCGTCGTAGAGATACGGAAAGACAAAGCCATTGTCTTTGGCTTGCTGCTTCAGGTCCGCTGGGCTGTCCTCGGGGTGCGTGATCGCATCGTTGGCGCTGATGGCGACGATGCCCAGCGGCTTGCCGGCGTAGTCGGCGCCGAGCTTGCCTAGAGATTTCTCGATGTGCTTGACATAAGGGCAGTGGGCGCAGATGAACAGCACGAGCAGCGCCTGTTTGCCGCGGAAGTCGTCGCGGTGGACGATCTTGCCGCTGACGACGTTGGTGAGCGCGAAGTCGGGCGCAATGGTGCCGAGGGCGAGCATGGTGGATTCGGTGAGGGACATAACTGTTTCTCCTTTAGCAAGTCAGCGAGTCAGCAAGTTAGGGGGTTAGAGGGTTAGCGGGTTAGAGGGTTTGCGTCCCCACCCTAGCCGCAAAAGCAAAGACGCGGCGAGGATGGGGCGCCCCGCCGTGTTGTTTCCCATTGAGAGAGATGCCGATTTGTTGCGAAGGATTCACCCCGACACAGCCTCTTAAAACAACCCCGCCTGCCGGCCGGGCGCGGCGAGGCCGAAGTGTTCGTAAGCAAGGCGCGTGGCCACGCGGCCGCGGGGCGTGCGGTCGAGGAATCCGATCTGAATGAGGAACGGCTCATAGACCTCTTCGAGCGCGTCTTCCTCTTCCGCGAGCGTTGCCGCCAGCGTGCCCAGGCCCACGGGCCCGCCATCGTATTTCTGCATGATGGTGAGCAGCAGGCGGCGGTCGATCTCGTCGAAGCCGTGCGCATCCACCTCGAGCATGGTGAGCGCCGCGTTGGCCGTAGGCCGGTCGATCGTGCCCGAGCCGCGCACCTGGGCGTAGTCGCGCACGCGGCGGAGCAAACGGTTGGCGATGCGCGGCGTGCCGCGAGAGCGCAGTGCAATCTCTGCCGCACCGTCGCGGTCGATGGGAATCTGCAGCACGTCGGCGGAGCGTTCCACGATGATGCGCAGCTCCTCTTCCGTGTAAAACTCCAGGCGCAGCAGAATGCCAAAACGCGAGCGCAAGGGCGAGCTGAGCAGGCCGGGCCGCGTGGTGGCGCCGATAAAGGTGAACGGCCGGATCTCCATGACGTGGGTGCGCGCGGCCGGCCCCTGGCCGATGATGATGTCGAGCTTGTAGTCTTCGAGCGCGGTGTAGAGCTTTTCCTCGAGCACGGGCTGCAGGCGGTGAATCTCGTCAAGGAAGAGCACCTGGCGCTCGCGCAGATTGGTGAGGATGGCGGTCAGGTCGCCCTGAATTACGAGCGCCGGCCCCGAAGTCTGCTGGAAGCCGACGTCGAGCTCGTTGGCGATGATGGTGGCAAGAGTGGTTTTGCCGAGTCCCGGAGGCCCGAAAAGCAGCACGTGGTCCAGCGCCTCGCCGCGCGACTTGGCGGCTTCCAAAGCGATAGCGAGCTGTTCTTTGGCTTTCGATTGGCCGATGAATTCGCGCAGCCAGCGCGGGCGTAATTTGAGTTCGAAGCTCTGTTCTTCGTCGGCGCGCGCGGCGCTGACCAGCCGTTCCGGAGTGTTGTCGCGGGCGATGGCCATGCTGAGCAGAAGTGTACAGCAAGACCATGGGAGCAGTTCCCGGCCCGGCTTCGATCAAGGTTGCCGCTCCGGGGGCCGATTCGCCTTGAATGTTGCGGCTCTAGAATACATTTTCTCCGGTTTTGCGATAGCGGTTCCTGCCGGCGGCAAAGCAGAAACCCCAAAGAAACGCCGCAAAGGAACCGGCCGGCGAACCACCTGCCGGAGGGCTTTCACTCCCGGCGCGCGCTCCGCATTTTTTACCGTGCGGACAGTGTAGCGATACGATTCGCTGCTCCGGCCAGGAACTGCGCCAAACGGCTTATTGACTGTCTTGATGCCAAACAAAAAGTAACACGTTCGTGTGAGGGCGGCGCAGCGAATAGATGCCCTATAGTCGAAGGCATACAGGCCAGCGAGAGTCTGCCATGACGGCGATGTAGCAACGTCAAAGCGGTCTGCGGGCTCCGGAGGTCAACCATGCATGATCGAGTTTTACCACGGCTGCTTATTCTCATCGGCATTGCGCTGCCGATAGCCGGCTGCACCAATCCCTTAGCGGTCTCCGTCTCGGTTTCGCCCACCTCGCAATCGGTCGCAGTGGGCCAGACCGCGCAGTTCACGGCTCTGGGAGTCTACGGCCATGGGAGTAACCATCCCTCGAGTTCGCAGGACATCACCGATTCCGTCACCTGGACATCCAGCGTGCCCGCCGTGGCCACCATCAGCGCCACCGGAGTTGCCACCGGCGTATCGGCAGGCTCAACGACGATCACTGCGACCATCAATGGATTTACGGGCGTTGTTTCGGCAAGCGCGACACTTACGGTGTCAAGCTCAGGAGGAGGAGGAGTTCCGCCGGGAGCGACGGTGGCCTCTCTGGCGGTGATCCCGGCTTCTCAATCGGTGGCCGTGCCGACGGAAACCGCCCAATTCCTTGCCATCGGGACGACTTCTTCAGGGTCCACAGTCGACCTGACCGGCTCGGTCGCCTGGAGCTCAAGCAGCCTGCAGATCGCGACCATCGGCGTAAATACCGGGTTCGCCACGGCGGTGAGCCAGGGCACGGTGACGATTACCGCTCTCTACTCTTCGAGCGGCAGCACGCTGACCGGGACTGCCACCTTTACCGTGCTGGGCGGTAACGCCGAAGAGTATACCGCAGTGACGATCATCCCCGGTTCGCAATCCGTCTCGGCATCGGGCCAGACCGGCCAATTCATCGCGCTGGCGACATCGGGCACCACGGGCCTCGAGGTGGATGCGACCAACTCGCCGCAAATCACGTGGCAGTCGAGTATTCCATCGGTTGCTACCGTCACATCCGGGCTTGCCTCGGGGAACGGGCTTGCCACAGGAGTGAGTCAGGGCACCAGCACCATCACCGCGTTGTTGACCAACCCCGATGGCTCCCTGGTGTCGAATTCCGCCACGGTCAACGTGACGCTGACGCCGGCGCCGGAACCGCTGCTTTCGCTGACGATCATTCCGAGCGAGATCAGCGTGCTCAATTTGCTGGATGCGGGACAATTTCTAGCGATCGGGACGTTTTCGACTTCTCCAACCGTGAGGGATTTGACCAACTCGGTTACCTGGCTGACCTCCTTCCCCAGCGTTTTCCCTGTCGACTCCAACGGAACTGGGTCTGGAAGTACGGGCTCGGATGCGGGGGTCGTGACCGCATACGGTAGCGGAGGCGCCACGATCATCGCCGAGGCAACGGACGCGCAAACCGGCTCGATCCAGACCGCCACGGCAACCTTCGCTTGCCCGTTGGTGTTGCCGACACCGACGACCCCCGGTTCCTGCTATCCGGGTTCGGAGGCATCGGCACTGCTTTCCACTCTGACGGTTTATAACGAAGGCTTGAACACCACCGACTGGCTGGTGACGGCGCCTTCCGCCACGGGCACGCCTGACGTGCTCCATTGCGGACCTGGTTCGAACGCTGCCGGGCTCGGCGGGTCGGTTTGCGCGGCGACCTACCCGGTAGGCACGACCGTGACCCTGACGGCGCCCGCCGGTGCGGGAGCTTTCGGAGGATGGTCTTACAACTGCATACCAACCTCGGCCGTGACTGCGGGCGGGCCGAATACCTGCCAGGTTACTTTGACCTTCAGCGACACGGTGGGAGCGATTTTTAACTAAGGCAAAAGTGCAAGCAGAAAAGCCGCCCCCGGGGCGGCTTTTTTGTGTCTGCGGACTTCAGGCGTTGCGGCACTGGCGAAGTCTGGTTGCTGCGAGTGGGCTGCGGTTGCGTTGCAACCGGCGACGCAGACGGGATGTGGTTATGCAGGCAGATTCACCACTCCCGCCACCAGCTTGTAGTGATACCCGTTAAGCGGTACCTCGGCGAGACTAATCGTCAGAAAAACCGGTCCGGCGCTATCTCCGGCGATTGTGGAATGCGGGTGTCGGCCCGGGCCGGAGCGCCGGCACCGCGCTTCCCATGTCGGATCAGTGACGGAAATAAGATATTTATCGCCGTCAAAGCAGAAATCAGCCTCTACCCGCAATCTGTCCGGGTACGTCGGATGCGGCCCAACTTTCCAATAAGGTTGTACCGGCCTGATTATTGATAAGGAGTGGCTCAGCTTTTGCGCGAATAGATCATCGGCCGGGACTGTGCTGCTGTAGGTGTGCAAGAGCGGGCCGTCATGATCCAAGTAAGAAGTTAGAGTACCTGCACTCTGCCGTCCATCGAAACGCCCCAAAACTGGCCACGCATCATCGTAAGATGCAGGGACAATCTCCCAGTTTTCAGGCTGCACACTATTGCCCACATACCTTTCGGGGCGTAGATGCAAAATGTCTAGCAGTTTTAGCAACCTACGCTTTTGAGTTTCGCCGTCTATTACGGTGATCTCGGGGTCTGCAAACGCACCGTGCGATTTGGCATTGATAGGCCGAATCCATTCGCCAGTATTGATGTCGATCCCGGCGATGCAATAGCCGTTCATCTTTCTTGAGACGGCCAGGCACAAGAACCTCACTTCGCGCATCGATCTATCCATCTTTTAAAGATGGATGATTCTAACGCCGTCCCAGTGCTTCTGCAAATATTCGAGCGCGAGCCTGCGATGGCAGTGCTCCGCGGTCGGCTCGCTGCACAGCAAGACGGTTTTCTCCCGGAAGCTGTCCTGGGAGAGAACTGACTCGACCTTTCGTGAGCGGATTAAGGCGAGATAGGCTTCGGTATAAACGTCCCAACTTCCCTTGTGCTTCTTGAAAGCGTCGAGTATCTCCTGCGTCGGAGCAAGCAGGGGTTCGTGCTCGTAGGCGGCTCCGCAGATCTCACGAAGGAAGTAAGGCAGGTCGGACTGCTTGGCAAACCCGGCGAGCTGCGATGTATTGTTTAGCCGCACATCGAGCAGGCGCTCGATAGCGTTGGCCTTCAGCGTGCCGAAGAACTCTCTGGCGCTCTTTTGGGTAAAACCGATGCTGTAGATCTCCATTTGTCCTCTTCGATTTCCGCAAAGAGTTCTCCTTGCGCGTCGACCAGCGGCTTCCCCGAGTCCGCGGTAACTTGCGCGTCGGATTCGACGCGACCGTCGCCGCGGATATGAAGCATGGTGTTGCCGTGCTCCGTGAGGACGCGGCCGACGAGCAGGCGGCGATGGCAGTGGGCTGGATCCTCCTCGCCGCAGAGCAGGGCGACGCGGAAACGCTCCATCCTGGCCTCAAGCCGCGCGATGGCCACCTGGAAGCGGGCGTCGTCGCGCAGGCGGCTGTAAAGAACATGCCCTTTGGCGTCGTAGCAGGCCGGATCGGCCGGGCGCCCACCCAATTCGGCGCCAAAAAAAAGATAGTGGATCCTCGCCTGTTCCAGCGAGAACTGTATGAGTTCCCTATCGAACTGCGGGACGTACTTCGAATAGGGTGAGCTACGTGTATCGGCCACTACCTCGACCTTGTGGTGGCGCAGGAGGCCGAGCCATATATCGATCGCGTGATTGGAATGGCCAACGGTGAAGAAGCTGCTCATACGCAAGCCCTTGCAAATGAGAATAGCACCTGGGCAAATGTCTGTTGCGGAACACCGGGGGACTCCGTGAGCCGGCGGTTTAGACTAAAAGAGTTCGATCGAGAGTAATGGCTCACCGGTTTGGCATGCTTCGCCGCTTTCGCTTCAATCTGCCGCAGCGCATTGCGGCGGGGCTGTTGGCGCTCTTTCTCCTCCAGGGGTTCTGGCTCACCAGCCGCCAGACGCTGACGGACAACGACTACCAATACGCGCGCTGCGGCCGCGAAACCTGGGAAAGGCCGTCTCCTCTGGCCGGCTACTACACCTCCTGCGGGAACATTCACGACGGCATTCTGGCTTACCGGCTCGCCGGGCTCCCGCTCACGCTGAATCTGCTTGCCCAACGCGGAATGGATCTGTTCCGCAAGCCGGAGAACCGCGTAGTACAGGAGGGAGGCAGCGAGCTGAGCACCTGGGAACTGCGGCACCAGATGACGCACATTCTGCTGTTGCTGCGCCTGCCGTTTCTCTTTGCCGGCTGCGCGCTGGGCGGGTGCATCTGGTGGGTGACGCGGAGGCTCTACGGCAACCTGGGCGGCTACACGGCGCTTGCCCTCTATTGCTTTTCTCCGGCGATATTGAAGGCCTGCGTGACGCCCAGCCCCGAGGTGTGGGCCGCGCTGGGCGTCTATGGCGGTGTGTATACCTGCATCGGCGTAGCCCACGCCATGCTGGGACCGCGGCGCAAATGGCGGCCGCGCATTGTGCTGCTTACCGTCATCCTCGGCATCGCCGCGGTGGCTCACATCGTGGCGCTGCCTGTTGCCGCGCTGCTGGGGCTGGCGGCCATGGTGTGGATCGCCGAAGGCCGCAGAAGCCAGGCGCTGCCCGTGGTGCTCGCCGGCTCGGCAGGCGCGCTGGTGCTGGTGTTTGCCTGCTACGGCTTCTCGCCGGATGCGTACAGTTATGTGTTCCGTTCGTCGGCGGGGTTTCTGTGGCTTTCCACGGATCCGGCGCGGAGGTTCTTCTTGGCGCTCGCCAATGGCGGAGTGACGGTGGCCTGCGGCGCGGCCTGCGTGCTCTATCTGGCCGCGCGCAAGTCGCGCTACTTCGGCAATACGGTCCCCCTGCTCTGCGCTTTGATTCTCATGGCCCTCGTGATGACCGGCGCGCCGGGAAGTCCCTGGCTGTGGTCGCTGCCGTTTCTGCTTACGTTTGTGGGCGGCGTGTTTGCCGACGCATACGAAGGCCCGCGCGGGCGTCTGACGCTGGTTGCCGGCGGCGCGATTGTGCTGTTGCAGGCGGTGTTCTGCGTGCTGAGCCTGCCGGGTTTGTTGTAGCGATCCGGGGGCGGGGAGAGAAAGCTGCGCGCCCTACCAATGCGCGCGGACGAGGCCCGCGAACAAGCCTCGCCGCCGCCAAATTCAAGCAAGAAATCGGGAGTGTCCCCGAGGAATGAGCGGCGTTTGCCGTAAACCCGGCGTAGCCTCATAACTATAAGTAAAATAAGAGCTTATTTTCACATCTCCGCCTTGCTAAAACCCCCTTCGAGCCATTAAAATAAAGGCAGAGACCTGCGGACCCGGCCCCGCTTTTTCCGGACCTTTTTGCCGCCCTCCTGCGGGCCACGAAAAATCTATGGCAGACGATCAGAATCCCCAACTCCCTCTCGACGGATCGAACCCTCCCGGCGGCACGAATCTCATTCCCATCAACATTGAAGAGGAGATGCGGCGCTCCTATCTCGACTACTCCATGTCGGTGATCATCGGGCGCGCGCTCCCTGAGGCCCGCGACGGCCTCAAGCCCGTGCACCGGCGCGTGCTCTACACCATGAGCGAGATGGGCCTGGAGTACAACAAGAAGTACACCAAGTGCGCCAAGGTAGTCGGCCAGGCCATGGGCGTTTACCACCCCCACGGCGACAGCGCCATTTACGACACGCTGGTGCGTCTGGCGCAGCCGTTTTCCATGCGCTATCCGCTGGTGGATGGGCAGGGCAACTTCGGCTCGGTCGACGGCGATCCGCCCGCCGCCATGCGTTACACCGAGTGCCGCATGGAGCGCATTGCCGGCGAGTTGCTGGCCGACATCGAGATGGAGACCGTGGACTTCGTGCCTAACTATGACGAGTCCACCGAGGAGCCGACGGTTCTTCCCACGCGAATCCCCAACCTGATCGTGAACGGATCGAGTGGCATCGCGGTGGGCATGGCGACGAACATTCCTCCGCACAATTTGACCGAAGTAGTAAACGCGGCCATCGATCTGATAAAAAATCCGAAAGCCGGCCTGGCCGAGGTGCTGAAGCACGTGCACGGGCCGGACTTCCCTACCGGCGCCATCCTCTATGGCCGCAGCGGCATTGCGGAGGCTTATCGCACCGGCCGCGGACGATTCCTCATGCGCGCCCGCGTGGCTACCGAAAGCGTCACCAAGGAACTCAAGGCGCTGGTCGTCACAGAGCTTCCCTATCAGGTGAACAAATCCACGCTCTTCAAGCGCATCGCCGAACTGGTAGAGAGCAAGGTCATCTCGGATATCGACATCGGCAGCGAGCGCACGCGCGACGAGAGCGACCGCGACGGCATGAGATTCGTGATTGGGCTGAAGCGCGGCGCACAGCCCGAGATCGTGCTCAACCAGCTCTTCAAGCACACGCAATTGCAGGAGAGCTTTTCCATGATCTTCCTGGCCGTGGTCAACGGCCAGCCGCGCGAGATGGGCCTCGCCGAAGCCATCCGCGTCTTCATCGACCATCGCATCGACGTCGTCCAGCGCCGCACCGTCTTCCTCTTGCGCAAGGCGCGGGAGCGCGAGCACATCCTCGAAGGCTTGAAGATCGCGCTCGACAACCTCGACACCGTGATCAAGATCATTCGCGGATCGAGTTCGCGGGCCGAGGCGCGCGAAAACCTGTACGCGTGGGGCAAGGGCACTGAGATCGTCATCGTGCTCGACCGCGAGCTGCAGCGGCACGAGGAGCGCGGCCTCACTCTCCGCCAGGTCGATGCCATCCTCGAACTCCAGCTCTATCGCCTCACCCAGCTCTCCGTCGACGAACTCCTGAAAGAGTTGAAGGAGATTCGCGAAAAGATCGCCGATTACGAGGAGATCCTGGCCAGCGAAAAGAAGCTGCGCGCCGTGATCGTGAAGGAGCTCGAAGAGGTGCGCGACAAGTACGGCGACAAGCGGCGCACCGAGATTGTGGACGAAAGCGCGGAACTGCAGCTCGAAGACCTCATCGCCGATGAGCAGGTCGCCGTCACCGTCAGCCATCAGGGCTACCTCAAGCGCACGCCGATCTCGATTTACCGGCAGCAGCGCCGCGGCGGCACTGGACGCATGGGCATGAAGACCCGCGAGGAGGACTTCGTCTCGCAGCTCATCGTCAATTCCACGCACGCTTACCTGCTCTGCTTCACCAACACCGGCCGTGTCTACTGGCTCAAGGTCTACGAGGTCCCCGACGTCAGCGCCGCGGGCAAGGGCAAATCCATCCAGAGCCTGCTCAATCTGCAGTCGACCGAAAAAGTGTGCGCCATCCTGCCCGTCCGCGATCTCGAAGAAGAGGGCAAGTTTATCTTCTTCGCCACGCAAAAGGGCACGGTGAAGAAAACGCCGCTCAAGGACTTCTCCAACGTGATGTCGCGGGGCATCATCGCCATCGGCATCGACGCGGACGACGAGCTTGTGGCGGCGCGCATCACCGACGGCTCGCAGGTCATCTTCATCGCCACCCACCTCGGCATGGCCATCCGCTTCGAGGAGGGCGACGTACGGTCGATGGGCCGGCCCGCCTACGGCGTGCGCGGCATCGCCCTCATCAAGAACGATTACGTGGTCGGCGTCGCGGTCACGCCCAAGGAGCACGCGGCGGGCGCCTATCGCATTCTCTCCGTCACCGAAAACGGCTTCGGCAAGCGCACCAATGTCGAGGAGTATCGCCTGCAAACGCGCGGCGGCAAGGGCGTCAAGAACCTGTCCGTCACCGAGCGCGTCGGCCGCGTGAATTCCATTCAACTGGTCGACGATTTGTCGGAGCTGATGGTCATCAGCCAGTTCGGCAAGATCATCCGCTGCGATACCAAGACCATTCGCTCCGCAGGGCGCGCCACCCAGGGCGTGCGCATTCTTAATCTGGAGCCCGACGACAAGGTCGCCGCCGCCGTCATCATCCCGCCGGAAGAGCTGAACGGCAACGGCCACGAGGAACAGCCGACGCTGCTGCAATAGGATAATTGTCAGTGAATCGGAGCTATCTTCCAGGGCGTCTGCCGCGGCGGACGAGACCTGGGGCGCAAGGCCAGCGGCCGAGAGATCCCCATGAAAAATAAAGGGGAAGACGCAATTATGTTCAATGGAATCCTCAAGCCAGCAGATGCTGCGAACGCGATCCGTTCCGCCCGTATCACAGCGCGCGACCTACTCGATACAGCAGAACTTCTATTCGCACTGAAGAGGTTCCAGCACTCCGCTGCCATGTCCATCTTGGCAATCGAGGAATCTTCAAAGCTAGCTCTGCTCCTAATGATTTTTCTCGGAATCGGAAGTGATCGGACGAAGCTCTGGAGATCATATCGCAACCACCGCGCAAAGACGGCTTGGCTGAACCCAGCCATCGAATCCAGAATTCGGGTCACGTTTCCCCAAATCTCTAGAGAAGATGCAAAAAAACTTGCTGAGGCTGGTCCGGGACCGGAACAGCTTGAATCCTCGAAGCAACACGCGATTTACTCAGACTGCCTTGAGGTCTCAGGGAAGTTCATTTCGCATTGCCCGAGCCTCGCCGAATGGCGCAGCACTGCTTGGGAGCGCCTATGTGAAGCACAGGCGATGGTTGCGGGCATGAGAGACTATCCGCCAGAGGAGCTCAAGATTTGGCAAGAGCACATTACTCGCGCTGCCACCGAGGGGCGGCCACCGCTTTCGGCGTTGCCGGCATTGCATCAAGAGCTTCTGGAAAAGCGGTTTGTCCAAGAGGGCTGGTGGAAAACCTTGCTCGAAGATGCGGAATTTGAAGCCAATCGGAACGAATAGGCACCTGAGCGGCTGGCCCATGTTCTAGACAGCCAGCTCACCACGACCAGAGGCGCCCCAGGTCTCGCCTCCGAAACCTGGGATTCTGAAGAGTCACCCATCCGTCAACCCCGCCTGCGCTCCACACGCCGGATCGTCTTATCCATCGGCCGGGTGCCCGAGTTCCGATTTTGAGACCTGGGAGGTCCGCCGCCAAGCGTTTGCCCCGGTCAATAGGGTTCCAGCTCCCCATTCTTTTTGCGACGAAACCGCCGAATCGTCTTATCCACCGGCTTGTTCGGATCGTAGACGACGCCCAGCTTTTCCCAGGCCGCCAGGCTAAGTTCAGACACCAGCTCCATCCGCTCGCCGACGGAAAGGCTTGCGCAGTTCTTCACCTTCTCCTTCAGGTGCTCCGGCACATAGTTGTAATCAAACTTCGATTCATCAACGCTCATAACAAGATTCCACCCACCTCCACCCCGCTCACACCGTCCAATCCTCCACGACCAGCCCATTCACCCTTTGGAACTCGCGTGTATTCGCGGTCACCAGAACGAGATTCCGGGCAAAGGCCTGTCCGGCAATCAGCGTGTCGTACTCGCCGATGCGCTTGCCCTGTCGTTCGAGTTCCGCGCGAATCTCCCCTGCCGCCTGGGCATCCTGCGCGGAATAATCGAGCACCGTAACTTCCCGGCTCAGAAAAGCTGACAACGCGAGCGCGTTTTGCGCCGCCAACTGGCTCTTTGCTACGCCATACCACAGCTCATGGACAGCGATCGATGAGGTCGCCAACAAGGCTCCACTACGCTCAGCCTTCAAATAGGCCGCTCGTGCGTTGCGCGAATTCCCATTGATAAGTGCGATGCAGATATTCGTGTCGAGCAGGTAGTTCACTTGAAGTACTCACGAATCGGTGCCAAATTCTGCTTGCGCCCCTCGGGAAAGATCGGATCCCCTTTGAGCGCGTCAATTCGTGCAAACCACTCCTCGACCGATTCCTTCTTCGCATCCGGAACCGGCTCCAGCAACACGCCCGCGCCCATGCGCGTAACCCGCACGCGATCGCCCGCAAAACGGAACTCCTTGGGCAGTCGCACAGCCTGGCTCCGGCCGTTCCAGAACAGCTTCGCGTCGGTCGATTTCAGCTTGGCTTCAGCTTTTGACGGCACACGCTCCTCCAGATGGTCAATATCATAAGTATATACCATTTTTCTTTCCGTGTACTCGTCACTGCCGACTCGCTTGTCCCTGGGCACCTACGTCCCTCAGTCCCTGCTTTCTGTCAAGCCCCTCGCCACGCCAACAAGCCTGCCATGTCCGTTCTAAGTCGTTCATTTTCTGTTCTCTGACCCATGATCTCTGATCTCTGCCTACTTTGCAGGTAATTTCGGCCTTCCGGCGCATACTCAATCCATGAGCGTTCAACCAAGCCGTCTTTCCCTCGCAGACGCGCTGCCTCGACCCCGCCCGCAATCTCGCCGCCCAAGCTCGCGAACGCATACCCCTACCCCCCTATACCCGGATGGGGTATTAAAACAGCTCATTTTGTTGAGCAAGTCATTTGGAATCAGCAGGGGACTTCCTCGAAACGCCCGAAACCGCGGCGAAATTCGTCGCGAAACGTCGCAAAACGTCGCAAAACAATCGCGGCTTTCATGCCCCGGGTCACACGTGTTAACCGCTGCCTTCACCTGCTCCTAACTGCATCCGCTCGTCGATCCGCAGCTCATGCAGCGGTAGCAACTGCCGTTGCGCACCATGATGGCTCCGCACGTACCGCAACTCGGCGCGTCGCCCATGTCGTACATGCCGCGCATGGCATCGGCCGCATGGTAGAGGCCGCGATCCTGCAGGCTCGGCCCATGCGTCGGAGCATGCGTCGGCCCATGCGCCAGACCAGCCTGCGCTTCGCGCTGCGCCTGCAGCTCGGTCATCCGCCTCGGTGTTCCGGCGCTCGGCTCCGGCTGCGGCTCCGGAGCGATGCCGCCGCCCGGGCGCGGGCCTGTCGCCGCCATCTGGCTCAGCCGCTTGGCCACTTCTTCGGCCAGGCGGGCAATGTGCTGCTGCGTCGAGGCGTCCGCGTCTTCATCGGCATCGCTCTCCGGCAGCAGGCTCGGCGAGGCAGGCAGTTGCGGCGCCTTCGGCGCCAGCCCGGCGAAGAGCGTCAACTGCTCGCCGGATAGGAAGCGCAGGTTGAGCCAGCGGAAGATGTAGTCCATCAGGCTCTTGGCATAGCCAATCTGCTCGTTGCCCGTCCAGCCCGAGGGCTCGAAGCGCGTGTGCGCAAACTTCTCGCACAGCACTTTCAGTTGTACGCCGTGCTGCAGGGCGAGCGAAACCGAAGTGGCGAATGCATCCATCAGGCCGCTGACCGTCGATCCCTCCTTCGCCATGCGGATGAAGATCTCGCCCGGCTGGCCGTTGGGATACAGGCCGACGGTGATGTAGCCCTCGTGGCCGGCAATGGAAAACTTGTGCGTGATCGACGCCCGCTCTTCCTGCAAGCGGTGGCGCACCGCGCGCGGCGGCGCGTTCAGGTCCTGCTCGTCCTTGCCCGGCTCTCTTCCGGCATCGAGCGCCGGCGCTGCCGTCAGCACCGGCACCGCGGCGGCGGTGGCGATCTCGTCGAGCGCCCTCTGGAAGGCCTGCACGCCGGCCAGCAACTGCATGGCGCTCACCTCCACCTTGTCGCCGGAGTGCGTCTCCAGCGTCTTCAGGTCGGCTTCCGCGGCGGGTTGCGACGCAGCCATGTGCCCCAGCAGACGGTTCCCCGCCGCGTCCAGCGGCGAAGGCTCTTTCTTCGCGTCCATGCTCGTATTCAGCGGCTGCGTGCCCTTCGAACCGTCGCGGTAAATCGCCACTGCCTTGATGCCCTGGCGCCAGCTTTCCGCGTATGCCTCGGCCACGTCTTCCACTGTTGCCTCGTGCGGCAGGTTCACCGTCTTTGAGATTGCTCCCGAGAGGAACGGCTGCGCCGCCGCCATCATGTTGATGTGCCCCATGTAGTGGATGGAGCGCGTGCCCTTGGCCGGCTTGAAGCTGCAATCGAACACCGCCAGGTGCTCGGGCTTGATGCCCGGCGCGCCCTCGATTGTGCCCGTGGCGTCTATATAGCTGACGATGGCGTTCACATCGTCCTCGCCATAGCCCAGCTTGAAGAGCGCCGGCGCCACCGTCTGATTGACGATCTTGATCATGCCGCCGCCCACCAGCTTCTTGTACTTCACCAGCGCCAGGTCGGGCTCGATGCCCGTGGTGTCGCAATCCATCATGAAGCCGATGGTTCCCGTGGGCGCCAGCACCGTAGTTTGCGAGTTGCGATAGCCATAGCGCTCGCCGTAGAGCAGCGCCATGTCCCAGCTCTCGCGGCTGGCGCCGATCAGCGCGTCCAGTTGCGGCACCGTGAATGGCTCCCGGGGCGCCGCGGCAACCGGCTTGCCAATCTTGTTTACCTCGGCGCGGTGCATGCGGACCACATCGAGAAACGGTTCGCGATTCACGTAGTAGCCGGGGCATGCTCCGCCCTGGTGCTCCACGGATGCGGTCAGCGGCGTCGCCGAGCTCAGCGGCGGGCACTGCGCCGCGATGATCGCCGACTGCAGATACGCCTGCCCGGTCATGATCGCGGTCATGCTCGCTGCCAGGTCACGCCCGGCCTCGGAATCGTAGGGCAGCCCGAACGACATCAACAGCGCGCCCAGGTTGGCGTAGCCCAGCCCCAGCGGCCGGTAGTCGTGCGAGTTCCGGGCGATAGCTTCCGTCGGATATCCCGAGTTGTCCACCAGGATCTCCATCGCCGTGATCAGCACCGAGATTGCGTGCCGGTACGCCGGAATATCGAACGTCCCCGCCGGCGTCACGAACCGCATCAGGTTCAGGCTGGCCAGGTTGCACGCCGAGTTGTCCAGGAACATGTACTCACTGCACGGATTAGAAGCGTTGATCCGCGCCGTGTTCTTCGACGTGTGCCACCTGTTGATCGTGTCGTCGAACTGCATCCCCGGATCGCCGCACTGCCAAGTCGAATCGGCAATCTTGCGCATGATCTCCCGCGCCTTGTAGATCTTCACCGGCTGGCGGCCCTTCACCGTGTACGTCGTGAAGTCGCCGTCAGCCTCGTAGGCGCGCATAAACTCGTCACTGACCCGCACGGAATTGTTGGCGTTCTGGAAGAAGATCGAAGAAAATGCCTCCGAATCCGGCCCGCTTCCGTCGTAGCCCGCCTTGATCAGCGTGAACGCCTTCGCCTCCTCCTTCGCCTTGCACTCGATAAAATCCAAGATGTCGGGGTGGTCCACGTTCAGGATCACCATCTTCGCCGCGCGGCGCGTCTTGCCGCCGCTCTTGATGACTCCCGCGAAGGCGTCAAACCCGCGCATGAAGCTCAACGGACCGCTGGCTACGCCGCCGCCCGACAAGAGCTCCATCGACCCGCGCAACGACGACAGATTCGTCCCCGTGCCCGATCCCCACTTGAACAGCATTCCTTCCGTCTTGGCCAGCGTCAGGATCGAATCCAGCGAGTCGTCCACTGCATTAATGAAGCAGGCCGAGCACTGCGGATTCCTGTAGCCCGTCGCCGAGTACTGCACGCCCCCCGTCACCGGATCCCAGTGCCAGTTCTGTCCGTCCGCCTCCGGCTCCAGCCGGTCGCAACCCACGTTGAACCACACCGGCGAGTTGAACGCCGCCTTCTGCGCCAGCAGCAGGTGCGCCAACTCGTCGTGGAAGATCGCCGCATCCAGCGGCGTGGCAAAGTACCCCCCGGCAAGGCCCCAGTCGCGCACTGTCTCCACCACGCGCGCTACCAGTTGCCGTACGCCCGTCTCGCGTTCCGGCGTGTCCAACTGCCCATGCAGGTACTTCGAGGCCACGATGTTCGTCGCTGTCATCGACCAGTCCACCGGAACCTCGACGTCCTTCTGCTCGAAGATCGTGTTGCCCTTGGCGTCCGTGATCAATGCCGTCCGGCATTCCAACTGGACCTCGTCGTATGGAGAGATGCCCTCCTTCGAAAACCGGCGGGAAAAGGTCAGGCCCTCCTGAGCGCGGGGGGTGGATTGGAAGGCAACAGCCGAAGTCTGAAGGTAAGCCTCGTTCATCTTGATCCTCTCCAGGGGAAAATTCAGTGAACAAATCCTTGCGTCCGGCCGCGAGGCCAGAGTGCGGGCCAGCCCGCAACATTTTGAAAACAAACGGAAGACGGGGTTAAAACTCCACGAGCTTCGGTGTCGCCAGCGGCTTGCCGACGCTCCAGCCTTCCCCTCGTCGCCGTGCCCCGCAGCTATCTTCGCCAAGCAGGAACTGCTGTCGCGTATGCCCACTCGCGAGACGCTGGAAGGAGCACCTGAACTCGGGAATTGCTCGATTCGCTCCGGTCTTGCGTTACAGTCTGTTTACAGCCGCAGATGAAAAAATACCGCTGTCCGTGGTGCGTGTCAACAACAAACCACAACATCTAGTATTTTGGTCACATTTCGCGCACCTGCTCTCTAAACCCCGTCATTTGCCTGTGGAAAGTTTGAAACAGCCTTACGCGGCGCGGGGTTGCGCGGTCCAGAGTGCCTAAATCCTGGAGCAAACACAGCAGTTTCTGAAATGGTATAGCCGCATTCACGAGATTGAAGCCGGCGCGACCAGCAGGGAGCGACGACCCTTGCAAACGCTTTGATCGGACACGGTATTTCCGAAACTGCTCTACGGCGGTTCTCCTGCAACTATGAGCCATTTCGGACTGAATTCAAGGCGGCTTTTTCTTGATGAAAAAGCCACTTAGCGATTGTGCCTTGGTCTACACCTGCAGGAGACCCGCTATAGTGGGTCCCATCCTGGCCTTGGCCCACTCCTCAAGCCTAGCCTTATCCCGACCCCGGCACAAGGCGCAGAAACTGTGCATTTGGCGGCATTCTTGTTTAAGTTGTGGACAATTAAGGCCGGTCAGGCTGTCTCCGGGTTCACGGCTGGGGTATGCCCGGAATCAAGTGCCGGGGCAGGACGCGCGCAATCACCACTCGTTTTGCCTCGGTCGCATAGAAAAACACGTGCGCGCTGTACTCGATCCTGCGCAGCCCTGGGAGGACGGCCTCTGAGCGCCGGCCCAGTGTCGGGTCGCTGGCGATGAGTTGGAAGCATTTCCAAAGGCCTTGTACATAACGTTTGCTTTCAGCGCTTCCCTGGCTCTTTGCGATATATCTTGCGATCGCCTTCATATCCCATTCTGCAAGTTTGGTTACGCTGCAGCTCCGCATGGATTCTCCTGCGCCTCTTTCTGCTCGGTCAACGCGTCGATGAACGCAAACATCCGGTCGAGAACGCCCGGATCCGCGTCTCCGCTGGCAAGCCCCTCCTCGATCGCAGAACACAACGCAGCCAGCCTTCCCTCTTGTTCCCGCTCTTCACGATCCAGCAGGCGCAGCGCCGCGCGGATCGCTTCGCTGCCGCTAGCATAGCGCCCTCTCTTTACAAGAGAATCAACGCAGGGATCCAGCTCTTTGCTGAGAAAAACGATGCGAATTGGCATTGCCAAGCCCCCGGGGATGTCGGTGACGAACCTTCTACCGCTTTAGGTGAGACGATCCAAGGCGGCACAAGGTTGCTTTGTTGAGGGCAAATGTTTTTCTACGGCGGTTCTCCTGTAACTAAGTGCCATTCCGGACAGCATTCAAGGTGGCTTTTTCTTGATGAAAAGGACACTTAGCGATTGTGCCTTGGTCTACACCAGCAGGAGACCCGCTATAGTGGGTTCCATTCTAGCCTTGGCCCACTCCTCCAAGCCTAACCTTATCCCGATCCCGGCACAAGGCGCAGGAACAGTGCACTTAGCCCCTGCGCCTGTTCAACTTGTGGACATTTGGAGCGATCTGCGGGCGGCGGCCCGGCTCGAAGGCGATCGGCCAAGCTTGCCAATCGCCTCGCGACCGGTTCAGTTTGTGCTCGCCGGGGGAGTGCTTGCACCTGAGGGACCTGCAGGGCTGTTCGTGGTGGCTTGCGTCCCGCCTGCGGGAGATTGGCCCTGTACGTTATTGCCATTCCCGCCCTGCGATCCAAGCTTGTAGCTAATTGCGAAACCGAATCCCCAACGATATGGAGTAGAGGTCGGCAAAGTGGTGGTAGGCGCCACGGTCTGCGGTCCCACAGATAGTCCACCGGCGAGTTGAGTGACCTCTCCCGCATAAGCTCCAGCGGTCAGGAAGACGTGCTGGCCGGGCGAGGCCCAGGACAGGCCGGCCAAATACTCCAGGTTCGTTCCACTGCTTGAATTCGACTTGATCGTCGCCCCAAAACTGAAGTAGTTCGGGACAAATGTCCGCCACTGACTCCAAGAAACATCCGCGAATCGCACTGTCGCCAAAGCCATCGGGAGGATGCGCCAGCCAGCGCCTCCGTCATCGACAATGCAGCCCCCTGCAGCGCTAGAGGGACACGCCGCACTGGAGCCGGCAGCCGCCGTTGAATAGGAATGCTGTGCCAGCGGCGAGAACACGATGCCCGCCGATTCGAATGTGCGCGGTCCTTGGCCAAAGTTCAAGGTAAAGGACGTCGAACCCTGCGTTGGCGTGGAGCAGCCCGCCGGTTGCGCCGCCTTCTGCCCCTGGGCGGAGCCGGTTGGGCTGGATACCGGCGATGAGTTTTGCGACGCCTGGGACGACACGCAGGAGGACGGGGGTTTATTCGTCCAGGAAACCGTAACGACCACCGCGGTCTGGACCCGATCCTCGGGCGGGATCCGCAGCTCGATTTCAAAATTGCTCGGATCCATCGCGATCTGCTGAAGCGATGCGATATTGGTGGCCAGAGTAGTCGCTGCGGCCGCTGCTCCGTTCACCTCGCTCGTCAACTGATCCATCTTCGAATTCGCCGACCCAGCAGGGCTGAAGAGTGTCTGCAAAAACGTCTGGTCCGCGCTGATTAGCTGCTGCACGCCGGCATCATTGGCGCAGTTCTCAGGCGCTTTCAACGTCCCGTTAAGCTGCAGCGCCTGGGCGGAAATGCTTGTCGCGACGTCGGAATACGACTTGCCCACGAATGACGCCAGCGCGGAGTTGCTCTTCACATCGCCGGATGTGACGCTGGGCACCGTGGACAACGCCTGGACCGAGGCCATGTCCAGAGTTTTGGTTTGGTCCAAGAAATCAGCCTGGCTCGGCTTCGATCCATCCGACTGAACGTTCTTCTCAAGATTGTCGATCGCTTGTAGGTAGGCATTCTGCGCCTTGTTCACCCTGTCCCGGTAGGCGTCTGCGAGCCCAGCGAGAGCATTCTCCTGGCCCAAAAGACCATTGACGGCCGAATGGGCGCTCGCGTACTGCACCGAGCACAATAGCGATTTATTAGCTGGGTTTTCGGACGACTGCAGCGGGGCTTTGGCTTCCGCTGCTTGCGCTTGTCCAGTTGGGGAGGGGACGCTAAGCAAGCTCAAAAAGCTGCTCCCGTTGACCTCCGCGTACTTCGTGCCGCTGATCGAGACGGTGAAGCTTCGCACAAGCGGATTGATCCCCCTCACGACAATCGTCAAGGAGCTCGCATTTTTCAAGTGAATAGGAACATCGCGAGGCGTGGAGGATGTACTGCCATCGCAGTAATAAAACGACTGCGGTTGGCCGCCAGGGATGACCACGGACGGTGTCGATATGCCACTGCAACTAATCTGCTGTGCACGAAGACGGGCGGCACCAAAGGACAGCGCTAGCGCCATTACTGCGGCTATGTTGAGAATCCGCGAAAGGTACTTCAAGGCAAAACCTCCTTCGAGACCCCAATCATCGGCCCTGGCGAGGAACCGCGGACCACCGCGCGCACGAAACCCAAGCCTGTGACCCTGTGCGGGAAGAATATGTGGGGGAACGCCCGCAGCCCTCAGCAGCCAGCAAGCATCAACAGACCCGATCCATCGGGGGGATTGGATGCAGCATAGCTCGGAATTCACTGGATGCAAGAGGGAAACGCGGTCTTGAATAAGAAAACTACGTTACGAAGGAACACTGTCCCCGAGTAATCCAATCTAGGTTACCCGCACAAACCGAACCCGGATCAGCCGGTCCGCCAGCCAGGTGAAGGTTCGCGAGGCCGTCCCACCATCAGCAAGCCGGCCACCGGCTCAACCGCTAACCGTCTGCAGCGTGTTGAGCCGGCAGCATTCAAACTATAACCCCTCATTTCAGCTGAGACGCTTCAGCCGGCTCGTCGCTCTTGATGCGCATACCGTAAAACGATCGGTAAACGAAGAAGAACGATACAGCGAAGAATACCGCTGCCAGCAGACGCGTCCAAAACACGCCGCTGGTAGCAGTCATCTGAACTGCCAGCTCGACAGCGAGCAACCCAAAGAGCGTGGTGAACTTGATCACCGGATTGAGCGCCACGGCGGCTGTATCCTTGAATGGATCGCCCACCAGGTCGCCCACCACCGTCGCCTCATGCAGAGGCGTTCCTTTTTCGTGTAAATCCACCTCGACGATCTTTTTGGCGTTATCCCATGCGCCGCCGGCATTGGCCATGAAGATGGCCTGGTACAACCCGAAGATCGCAATCGAGATCAGATAGCCGATGAAGAAGAAGGGATCCAGGAAGGCAAAAGCTAATGCGGCAAAGAACAGCGAGACGAAGATGGTCAGCATCCCGCTTTGCGCGTAACGGGTGCAAATGGCCACCACCTTCTTGCTGTCAGCGGTGGAAGCTTTCTCGGTTCCTTCAATGTGGATATTCCTCTTGATGAACTCCACGGCGCGGTAGGCGCCTGTGGTCACCGCCTGCGTGGCAGCGCCGGTGAACCAGTAAATCACCGCGCCGCCTGTAATCAGGCCGAGCAGAAAGGGAGCGTTGAGAATCGAGAGCTTTGCAACGGCCACTGGGTCTCGAAGGGAATTGGTCAGCGCCATGATGGTGGCGAAGATGAGAGTGGTGGCGCCCACGACGGCCGTGCCAATCAACACCGGCTTGGCGCTGGCTTTGAAAGTGTTACCGGCGCCGTCGCCCGCCTCCAGCACCCTCTTGGCGCGCTCAAAGTCCACTTCCACGCCGAACTGCTTTTTCACATCCTCGCGCACGCCTGGCTCGTTTTCGATGAGCGACAGCTCGTAGATGGATTGCGCGTTGTCCGTCACCGGTCCAAATGAATCGACGGCGATGGTCACCGGTCCCATGCCGAGGAAGCCAAAAGCAACCAGGCCAAAGGCGAACATCGGCGAAGCCAGAATTACCTGCTCGAATCCCGCGGTGCTCACTGCGTAGCCAAGGGACATCAAAATGATGACCGCGCCCCCAAGGTAGTAGGCGGAAAAATTCCCGGAGACGAACCCGGACAGGAGACCGAGAGCAGCTCCACCCTCCCTCGCCGACGCTACCACCTCTTGCACATGGCGGGCCTTGGTTGATGTAAACACCTTCACCAGCTCGGGAATGAGAGCACCCGCAATAGTCCCGCAGGATGTAATCGTCGCCAGTTTCCACCAGAGTGTCGGGTCTCCACCCAGATTGGAAAGCAGCAGATAGGTGATCGGATAGGTTACGCCAATGGTCACCACGGAAGTGATCCACACCAGCGAGGTGAGCGGCGCTTCGAAGTTAAATTCGTACGCTTTGCTGTACTTCGCCCTGGCGACCAGCTCGTTAATGTAATAGCCCGCAACTGCGGCCACCAGCATGGCCACGCGAACCGCAAACAGCCAGACCAGTAATTGCACTCCAATGACATCGCTCTTCGCGCCCAGCATGATGAATGCAATGAGGGCGACCTGGACCACGCCGTAGGTCTCAAAACCGTCGGCAGTGGGTCCGACCGAATCGCCGGCATTGTCTCCCGTGCAGTCGGCAATCACGCCCGGGTTACGGGCATCGTCTTCTTTCACGTGGAACACGATCTTCATCAGGTCGGCGCCGATGTCGGCAATCTTGGTGAAAATTCCGCCGGCAAGACGGAGCACGGCGGCGCCCAGCGATTCGCCGATCGCAAAGCCGATGAAACACGGCCCGGCATAGTCTCCCGGAACGAAAAGTATGATGCTGAACATCATCAGCAGCTCGATCGAGATTAGCATCATGCCGATGCTCATGCCCGACTTCATCGGAACGCAAAATGTGCGATACGGATTACCGCCCAGCGCAGCGTACGCGGTGCGCGAATTCGCCAGCGTATTCAACCGGATGCCAAACCACGCCACAAAGTAGCTGCCCGCCATTCCCAGCACGCTGAACCCAAGGATGATGGTCACTCGCAGCGCGCTGAAGTGAAGCAGCACGGCGAAATAAACCAGGATGACGACCGCAATGAAGGACCAGAGAAGAAGCAGGAATTTGCCCTGGTTGATCAGATAGGTTTTGCACGTCTCCCAGATCAACTGCGACACTTCCTTCATCGATCGGTGCACCGGCAGGCCCTTCAGGTGAACGTACATGAAGAAACCAAAGACCATTCCCAAAATGCAAAACAGAGGTCCGTACATGAGCAGGGCGTGGCCGTTCATGCCCAAAAATTGGACCTGAGTCAAATCCGGGAGCTTCAGATTGGCTTCGCCTCCGGCCGCCTCCACAGGCGCCGCAAAAGCTGCGCCTTTACCAAGCAGGGTCAGTGTGGCAATGACGCTCGAGAATCTTGCCCAGCGCCACAAAAACAAATTGCTCTTCCTACGTTCTCCCATGCCCGCTCGCCGGCTTTGGGCGGAAATCTTCTCCATATCCGCCGTGCCAATGCCCGATCCGATCACCTGCCGCGCGAAAAACACGGCCACAAGGAGCGACAACCCGCTCACGCCGAGAAAGAAGTACACCCAACCCAGTGCAGTCACATCTCCTCCATACTTAAGGTTCTGAAGCCGTATGACGGACAGCTCCTGAACGGACCTCGCGAACACCTTAGGGGAACAGCCAACGGCAGGCTATCATCCGGGTATACCTATGTCGAGTGACTGCTGTCACCGGCCCTCGGCGCGCCTTTCCCGGCTTGTTTTCGTTCCATTCTGGGCCGCGCTCACAAAGCGATCACCTAATAGAGGCCCTCCGCAGTCGCTTTTTCGGATGTCGCTGAGGACCTCGCTGAAAGGCCGATCTCCGCGTACAGGCCTGCCGCTGTTGACACGCATCTCTGCCCCAGGAATACTCCCCTGTTCCCTCGCTCCCTGCCATTCATGTTTTTACCCGCCCCGCCGATGAAGCCAATGTCGCTTTGGTACATGACCTTTGCCACGGAGGCGAGGCACGTTGAGAACCATGCAGAACTCCGCTCATTTCCACTCGCAGCCTTCCGCCTCCGGCCTTGCGCTCGTGGAGTTGGATTCCTCCACTGCCTCCATCCAGGTTGTCGGCGTCAGCGCCGCATGGCGCAAGTTGCTCATGCAGGCCGAGATGGCCGCGCCCCACTTGCAAGTTGCCGCCATCGAGGGTGAGCATGGTACCGGTAAGCACACTCTTGCCCGCTATCTCTTCAGCCGCTCGCCCCTCGTCTCTTCCACGTTTCAGCGCCGCGACGCCCGCGAGTGGCTCGCCACCGACGCCGATCCTTCCACCCTCGCCGGCTTCACCTATCTCGATCGCGTTGACCTCCTCGCCACTCCCGGACAGGGCCTGCTTCTCGGCATTCTCAAGACCCTTCAGGACCGTCCGCCAGGCCGCGCCGCTATCCTCGCCTCCTCGCAAACCCCTCTTCGCCAGATGGCCGGCCAAGGACTTCTGCTTCCCGACCTCGCCTTTCGCCTCACCCCCATCCGCTTCGCTATCCCACCGCTGCGCCAGCGCCGCGAAGACATCGCCCCACTCACCCAGTTTCTCCTCGAGCGCATTTGCAGCCGCTACCAGCAGCGCCCCATCGTTCTCGGGCCCGGCGTCCTCGCCCGTCTCCTCCGGCACTCCTGGCCGGGCAACGTGCGCGAGCTATTGAGCGTCCTCGAAAACGCTCTGCTCGCAGCCGACAACGGCGTCATCCAACCTGCCGACCTCGCCTTGCCCGATGACCCTCCGCCGTCCTTTGACTCGCAGTTCGCCGCCAATCCTTGGGCCAATCCCACGGCAAACCCCGCCGTGAGCTTCAGCCAGCAATTGACCGTCCATGCCTCCAGCCTCTCTCTCGATGCCGTCATCCGCCGCCACGTCCAGTACGTCCTCGACCTCAATCGCGGCAACAAGCTCCGCACCGCCCGTCAGCTCGCCATCAGCCGCTCTACCCTATACCGCATCCTCGCCCACGAAAACTTCCTCCCCCGCTGAACGCGGCGACCGCTGCGCCAGGGCGCGCCGATTCCACAACGCACTCACCAAAACGCGAGGTTCTGCCTGCGCTCATCCGCGTCAACAGTTGTCTATGTGTTGAGGATTATTGCTGCCGTTTGGGTGGACGCTCCAAATGGTCCCGCCCCAGGCCGCGCTTCTTACTGCTGCAGCACAACCTGCTCGCCTTCCTTCACGCCGCTCGCAATCTCGGTGACGGATCCATTCGACAGGCCGACGGTCACGGGAACCTTGCGCCAGCCCTCTTTCTTATGGCTGTCGGGAACCTCGACGAACGCGTTTTGCTTGTTGTCGTAAATCACCGCGTCTTCCGGCACCGTCAGCACGCCCTTGTGCTCGTCCAGCAGAATCTCGGCGTTGGCCGTCATGTTGGCTTTCAACTCGCCGCCGGGATTGTTGATCGAGACGCGGACCTCGAAGGTCGTCACGTTGTCCTTCTCCACTCCCATGGGCGCAATCTTCGTCACTTTGCCGTAGAACAGCCGGTCGCGAAAGCTCTCCACCTTGATCCGCGCGGGCTGCCCCATGTAGACGTGCGCGATGTCGGCCTCGTCTACCTTCCCCTGTACGTACACCTCGTTCGTGTCGCCCTCTGTCATCACCAGCGTGGCCGTCGAGCCCAGCACCAGGATCGAGCTCACCGCGTCGCCGATCTCCACGTCCCGCGAAAGGATCACTCCATCCATCGGGGCCACGATGGTCGTGTACGAAAGCTCCTCTTCGAGCTGCTTCAGGCTGGCCTGGCTCTGCATCACCTGCGCGCGCGCCTGCTTGAGCTTGGCCGCGTCCACGCCGATCTGCGCTTGCGCCGAATCGCGTTTCGTCAGCGCCGCCAGGTAGTCGCGATTGGCGTCATCCAGCGTTTGCCGGCTTACGATCCCGTCCTTGTTCATCTGGAGGTTGCGGTCGAGCGTCGCCTTATACATGGGCAGGTCCGGCGCCGCGGCGTTCACCTTGTCCTGCTCGATGTTCGCCTGGTACGTCGTCACATTGGCTTCGGCGCTCGCCAATTGCGCGCGCGCTGCGTCCACCTGCGCCTCGATCTCCTGCCGATCGAGCTGCGCCAGCTCCTGGCCCTTGTGCACTCTGTCGTTGATGTCCACGTAGAGCTTTTCCACAATGCCGGAGGCCTTGCTCTTCACCTCAACTTTGGTGATCGGCTGGATCTGGCCCGTCGCCACTACAGATTTCGCCACATCGCCGCGAGTCACCTTGGCTAGTTTGTTGGGATCGATGGGATCGCCCTTGGCGAGACGCACCAGCGCGATTCCTGCCACAACCAGTACAAGGGCAGCCAACGTGCCCACAACGATCCAAAGCCGTTTGTTTTTACGCGATGCTGCCACAAACTCCTCCCCAAATCGCGACGGGAGCGGGGTTTTCCCGGCGAACGTTGGCGAACAAGGAAATGCTCAACCTTTATGACGGTGGCTACCCACCGTTGTAACCCTCTTGGCCCTTTTACGCAAACGGGCGCCGCAAGGTTCCACTCCGTGATGTAAATCACTTCCGAATCGGGTCCAACGGGATCAGCATCAGGTTGAATCGCCGTCCCAAGCGCACCGCGATGCCCTTTCCTGGGAACCCCGGATCCATTTCTGCCGTATTCTTCAATCAAAGGAACAAGCAAAGACGGCACGTTGCCGTCTTATTCTCATGCGCAGCTTTTCTGACACGCTCGGGCAGGTCTTCCGCGCCATCATGGCCAACAAGCTGCGTAGCTTTCTCACTATGTTCGGCATCGCATGGGGTGTCGGTTCGCTGCTTGTCCTGGTGGGCTTGGGCGAAGGCTTTCGCGAAGGCCAGCGCAAGCAACTCTCCGAGTTCGGCCAGGACGTCGTCATGGTCTTCAATGGCACCATCCCCGCGCTCGCCAATCAACACACGGGGATGCGTCCCTACGAGCTCACCCTTCGCGACGAGGCGGCGATACGCCGCTTGCCTGAGCTCCGCGCCGTAACCGACGAGCTCGCCCGCTCCGATCTCTACGAAGTGAGCCAGTGGAACAACACCTCCGGCCACGTCACTGGCACTGAGCCCAGCTACACAGCCGTCCGCTACATCCCCATCGCCGCCGGCCGGTTCCTCGATGACGACGACGTTCGCGAAGCCCGCCGCGTCGCGGTTCTCGGCTGGAAGACGGCTTCGCTTCTCTTTCAAGGCCGTCCCCTGATCGGCGAGACCGTCACCGTTGGCGGAGCCGACTTCACTGTGATCGGCGAAGCGGCAAAGATAGGCCGCGGGAACAATACATACGACGACGAGAAGATTTACGTCCCCGTCACCACTATGCAGGAACTGTTCCCTCTCAAGGGAGACAACATTCCGCAGGATGCGCTCACCTCGATCCAATATCGCCCCACCATTCAGAACGACGATACCGCCGCTTCCATCGCGGTGCATCGCGTCATCGCTCAGAACCACGGCTTCGATCCCTCACTCAAGGATGCCTTCAACGAGTGGGACACCATTGAAGAAGCGCATCTCATCGGCGTCATCTTCACCGCCATGGATATCTTCCTGGGCAGCGTGGGCATTGTCACTCTCGGCCTGGGGGCCGTCGGCATCATTAACATCATGTTGGTTTCCGTCACCGAACGAACCCGCGAGATCGGCGTCATGAAGGCCGTCGGCGCCACCCGGCGCAGTATTCTGGCGCAGTTCTTCTGGGAAGGCCTTTTGCTCACCGGCATCAGCGGCCTCATCGGCATCGCCGTTTCCGCCGTATTCATGGCCCTGCTGCAGGCCGCGTTCACCGACAAGATTCCGGGTTTCGATCCGCCGCGCATCGTTCCCTGGTCGGCCGCGCTGGCACTCGGGTCGCTCACCATCTGCGGTATTGTTTCCGGGCTCTACCCGGCAAGCAAGGCTGCGGCGCTCGACCCTATTGAAGCGCTGCGCAGAGAGTAAAGCAGCTATGAGCCGTTAGCTTTTAGCTGTTAGCCGCGAGGAGCGGCGCCTACGATTTGTTGCAGAATATTGTGCGTATTGGCTCTGCGGCGAAGGCGGAATATGCAATTCAAGAAGCTAAGGGCTAAAGAGCTAACAGCCAGGAGCAAGACCATGCTGAAAGACATTTTGGCGCAAGCCTGGGAAGCGATGCTCTACAATCGCCGCCGCACCGCCATCACCACCATCGGCATGGCTTGGGGCATTGCCACCGTCGTGCTGCTCCTCGCCTATGGCAACGGTTTCTCCACCGCCATCGAGACCATCTTCGCCCAGTGGGGCACCAACACCATCGGCTTCTTCCCCGGCCGCACCAGCCAGCAGGCCGGCGGCGATAAAGCCGGAGTCAAAGTTCGACTGACCCTCGACGACGTCGATCGCGTCACCGCAGCCCTCCCTGAAATCACCCACATCTCGCCCGCCGAGTATCAGGATGTAACGGTGCAGAACGATCTGCACACCTACACATGGACAGTGGTCGGTTCGCGTGCCTCCTATGCCGACATCGTCAAGCTCGTCCCCGGCCAAGGCCGCTTTTTCAATGGCGCCGAAGACGAGCAGCGCGCCCATGTCTGCGTGCTGGGCTCCGAGGCCAAGAGCAAGCTCTTCTCAGGCGGTTGGGCGGTGGGCGAAACCATTCGGCTGAACGGCGTCATCTTCACCATCGTCGGCACGTTGCAACCTAAAATGCAGGAGACCAACGACGACATCAACCGTACCGTCTACGTGCCGTTCAACACCATGAGCGACCTTAAAGACACCACCTACCTCGATGGTGTGTGGATCGGCTACCACGGCGACTACCAGAAGATCGAAACCACCATCCGCAACACGCTCGCCGCCGCCCACCACTTTCGGCCCACCGATCACGACGCTCTTTTCGTAGCCAATCTCCGCTCCCAACTCCACCAGTTCCAAATCCTCACCATCGCCCTTCAGGCGCTGCTCTCGCTGGTCGGCGCACTCACGCTGGGCATTGCCGGCATCGGACTGATGAACATCATGCTCGTCAGCGTGCAGCAGCGCACCCGGGAAATCGGCATCGAGAAAGCCCTCGGCGCGCGCCGCCATCACATTCTCGTCCAGTTCCTGGCTGAAGCCCTCGCCATCACCGGCGTGGGCGGCGTTGGGGGCATCGCCCTCGCCTGGCTAGTCTCCGTGATGGTCGGCCGCATCACCTTCTACAGCGCCATCGCCAAAAACGCCACCTCCGCCGACATCCGCCTCATCATTTCCCCCGCCTCGCTCATCGTGGCGACGGCGATCCTGATCGTCACCGGCTTGGTGAGCGGCATGATCCCCGCCATCCGCGCCGCCAACCTCGACCCCATCGAGGCCCTGCGCTACGAGTAGGCAAAGCAAACCCTGCGGGCGGTAAGGCCACCGCAAGGTTCGAGAGCACAGCAAGATTGTTCAGGCGTCCATCCGGACACATCTGCCTCGCGGCTTCGTCACTGCGCCGGCGTCACGGCCACAATCCCGCAATTCACTTTGGACAGGCCCTGCACGGCCTGCCCTATATCGAGCGGGTCGAAGGTTAATGTATGTCCAGGTTGAACCGCTCCACCAGTTTGGTCCGATAGGTCGATGGACTTCTGCGCCAGAACGGAGCCGTTCTGGTCAACTTCGTCGCACTCGGCTGTCGCCGACGCGACGGCCACGGTCGACCTGTTCTCCCATAGCTGGTTGTAGATCTGGACATCTCCGTTCGTCACGCGCCACTGCGAAGTGAAGATCTGCTGCCGCAGCAGCGTGGCATTCGGCCCGCCCGGCTGTGTACCCGCCGGCTGCGGCGCCGCTCCAGGCTGCGTCTGGTTCTGATCGTTCTTGCCGATGTAGTAGAGCCCGTACAAAATCCCGACGACGATGATCGCGCCCCAGATCCACCCATGGCTCTTGGGCACCGGTTGCGGCATGGTCACGATCGGGATCTGTCCCGGCGCCGGATAGAACTGTGGGGGAGGCGCCACGAACGGCGCTGCCGGAGGGGGTGCAAACGGAGCTGCCACCGGAGCCGCCGCGGCTCCTGCAGCGCTTAAATCGTGCCCGCATTGCCTGCAAAAGCGCTCATTGCCTTCCAACTGTGCGCCGCACTTGCCGCAGAACGCCATACTTACCTCTTCTCTTCGCCAAACTCGTGCATGTTGCTCCGCCTGCCAGCCCAGTTCCCGCCACGTGTGACGCCGGCACGGAATCGGCCTGCCGCGGACTGCCCCGGGGCGGCCGGGTATCCCGCCGGCGCCGTTCCCGGCGGGGGGTTTTGCGAGCGGCCTAGCTATTGCGCCGGGGTCACGCCCACAATGCCGCAGTCCACCCTGGCCAGGCCCGGTTGGATTGCTCCCATCGTGAACGGCTTGAAGCTGTCGGTTCCGCTGGGCTGAAGCGGCCCGTTCAGCGTGATCTGCGCGTGCGTGATCATCGTCCCATTGGCGGCGAACTGCGCACACTCCAGCGTCGCCGACTGGATGGTGACATTCGAGTTGTTCCGCCAAAGCGCGTTCGATATCTGGACGATCCCGCTTATGTTGTCCCATCGCCCGGTGAATTTCTGCAGCTGGACCAGCGCCGAATTGCCGCCCTGCCCCTGCTGCTGGCCCTGATAGGGCTGCTGGCCAACCCCCGGCTGCTGGCCCTGGTTAGGTTGCTGGTCCTGACCCGGTTGCTGGTCCGGGGCCCCGGGCTGCCCTTGAACTGGCTGCTGGCCGGGGGCTGCTCCCGGCTGCTGTGTTGGGTTCTGTCCCGGCGTCTGGGTTTGTTGGTTGTGCTTGCCGATGTAATAGAGCCCATACAGGATCGCAACGACGAGGATCACCCCCCAGAGCCATCCCCGGCCCTTGACTTGCGTCGGCGGGGCCATCGGGATGACAGCTCCCGGCCCCGGATAGCCCTGCGGAAAGGGCGCGAAAGGCGGAGGCGCTGCTTGAGGAGGTGCAACCGGAGCCGCCGCCGGAGCTGCCGCAGCAGCCGCAACTGACGCGCCCGCCGTCGCGCCCGCTGCACTCAAATCGTTTCCGCACTTCACGCAGAAGCGCTCATTGCCTTCCAACTGTGCGCCACATTTGCCGCAGAATGCCATATGCTCTTCTTCTCCTCGCCATGCTTTCGCATGCTGCTCTTGCTGCCAGCCCAATCTCCGCTGCCCGGCGCGCCTGCCTGTTTCCGGCCTGCACGGCCTGCCGCAGCGCCTCAACCCGCCTCAGCGCATTCCTGCCCTCGCGGTCCGCGGCGTCTAGGCCACCGGCACCGTCCCCACCGGCTGCACCGCCATCGTCCCCGGCAACATCGTCGCTTCCACGTTGGCCAGAGTGCTTTGCAGATGCGACATCTGCTCCTGCTTCACCTGCTTTAGTCCCTGCTGAATCAGAGTGAACAGCACATACCACGAGATCGTACCCGTGATAATCTCGTTCCCCAGGAACGGCAACTGAATTGGCGCGTCCCAGGCCGCATGCATCAACACCGGAATCGCAAACGCCATCAGGAAGTGCTTATCCAGGAGCATCCCCGCGCTGAACGGCCGGTCCTGCTTCACCCGCCAGAAGGCGCCCGCCGAAATCGCCGTCCATACCATGTGCCCCAGCGGTGCGGCAGTGAACATGCGCAGGAACAGTTCGCCCATCATCGCCGCAGTGGCTGCGCTCAACGCCTGATTCTGCCCTGCCTGCGATGTTCCGGCTTGCTGGAGCCCCTGAATGAAGGCCGGCAAAAAGCTCTGCAGCCCATAGCCCATGGTCTCAAAGGCCGAAAAACCCGCCCCCACCGTGGCGCCGAACAGGATTCCATTCAGTTGGTACTTGAAGCGCACGCTGCGAACCACAACGATCACGGCGAACAGCTTGGCGCATTCCTCCACGATGCCCGCCTCCGCCGTCAATAGATCGAAGACCGGCAACATATAAAGCACAAGCGCCGCGCACAACGACACCACGGCTCCGGTGATGAACAGTTTTCCCACCAGGTACATCGAAACGTTCCGCGGCGAGTTCAATTCGAAGAAAAGCGTCAGTGTGGCCAGCGGCGTCGCGAACGATCCCAGAAGCAAAAGCGCCGGCACGAGGTTTTGGTTGGCGGTGAAGTGGAACATGACGGCCAGGATCACATAGGCGATCACCAGGGTCGCAAGAACGCGGAAGAACATCCACGGCTTGGGCCAGCCGGTCTCGGCAAGGCCAATGGGCGGCGTGGTATTCTTCGCGCCCACCATAAAGTAATCTTCCAGCTCGTCGACGCCCCGCCGCTTGAACACCTCGCCGAACATCTGCCCCAGGCTGAAGCCCTCGAGCTTATCGGTCGAGGCCATGTTCCGGATGCGCGATCTCAAGCCTTCCATCATCGACTGGTGGGTCTGCGGATGCATCTGCGACGCCGGCATGTAATAGAGCTGTTGCGGACCGCCGGGGTAGGCCTGATAAACCACCGCTACCATCCCCGGCGGCGGTTGCTGCGGCGCCGCGCCGTACTGCGCGGTTGGGGCCGCGGCGACGGCCGGAACGCTTTGCGCGTCCCCCACCGTTCCGGCCGCCGTCCCGCAGTTTTTGCAAAACTTGTGCTCCGGAAGCAACTCCATCCCGCATCGGCGGCAAAACATGGCGATTCTCCTATCCTGGGGGCCTGGGAATGCTTAGGAAAGTAGCATCTCTCCCGCCGCAAAGTAAAGAAGCAAAAATGTGAAAGAAATAGCTGGTCCTTTCACGGGAATCATCCCGTTTTTGAAGCAGCGATATGCTTTGGGAATGCCCGCGCCGCCGGGCAATTCGGCTGTAGCCTAACCATTCCATAAGTGGCTGACAATAAATACCTTATGCTCTTCTCGGGGCATGGCCTGGTAAAGATTTCACGTTAGGCGTCAGCCTACAGCGCAGCGGCGAGCGTTTCGAGCTTGCGGAGGGACTTGAGCATCTCGGCGAGCGCCGCTTTGCCGATCTCGCTTTCGAACTCTCTTTGCATGCGGTCGAGGGTGGCGATGACACGCAGAGCGCAACGCTTGCCGTGGGGCTTGAGCATGAGCAGGTAGGCGCGCGCGTCGCCGGGATCGATCTTGCGCTGCAGCAGCCCCTTGGCTTCGAGAGACGAAAGGCAGTGGCTCAGGTTGCCGCGTGTGGTGGCAAAGGTTTGCGCCAATTGCGACGGCTTGACCTGCCGCGGCGCCTCAAAGAACAGCGCAGCCAGCACGAGAGCTTCAAGAAAGCCGAGGCCATCGGCGGCGAGCATGCGCGCCGTGAACGATTCAAAACGCCTCGCCGACCGGTTGACGGCGAACATGGGGCTTTCGCGGAGAAAGGCGTCGATACGCATACGGAAACCAAGGTAGTTTAGCACTTCAACTATTCGAGATCATACAAAATCATTGTTGAACGGCGGCTCTTTGCCGGTCATGCTTGTTCTGGGCAGGCCGATGCGTCGATTGCAACTTAGACAAACGATCCGAGATTTGGGGCTTTTCCTGCTGGTGGCAGCGCTGTGCGCGGTCGCACAGGATGCCCCGGCTCCGCCAACAGCAACTGTGAAGGGCAAGACGGAGACCATGGTGGTGCTGGGGACGGCGACGCCGGTGCCGCTGGCCGAGTCGCAACGGTCGGTGGAGATTCTGCCGGTGAAGGGAGAATCGCTGGCCGCCGAGTCGCCGCAGGATTTTTTGCGCCAGGACTCCTCGGTATTTCTTGAGGAGCGCGGCGCGGGCGGAGGGCAGGCGGACCTGGTGCTGCGCGGCGGCAGCTTTGAACAGACACTGGTGCTTCTGAACGGATTCCGCATCAACGACGCGCAGACTTCGCACCACAATCTCGATTTGCCGGTCCCGCTGGAGGCCATGGACTCGATCCAGGTGCTGGAAGGCGCGGGTTCGACACTGCACGGCGTGGATGCGCTGAGCGGGGTGGTCGATTTTTTGACGGCGGCGCCGGATCGCGATTCGATTTTTCTGCGCGGCGGCGAGGGCAGCTTCGAATCGAACGAGGAAACGCTGCTGGCGGGGGCTACACGCGGACGATGGAGCGGACGGGTGACCGCGGAGCGTAACTTTTCCACGGGATTCATGGCCGACCGCGATTACCGCAACGAGGATGCGTCGGGCGAGAGTTGGATGGGGTCAAAGCTGGGCGTGACCGATTTGATGTTTGCCGGAAGCGACCGCGCATTTGGCGCGAACCAGTTCTATGGCGATTACCCCTCGTGGGAGCGAACGAAGGGTTGGTTCGGATCGGCGCGGCAAGAACTGGGTAGCCAGACGGAGGCGGCGTTCGCGTACCGGCGGCACACGGATGAGTTCGTGCTCTTCCGCGACGATCCGGCGATTTATGAAAACAATCATATGGATGGGTCGTGGCAGGGATCGTTGCGGCGCACGGAGAATCTGCCCGCGGGAACGCTGCTGCTGATGGGGCTGGAGGCGGACGGCGACAGCATCCATAGCAACAATCTGGGCCTTCATGCGCGGAATCGGGGCGCGGGCTACGTGGACGTGGACCTGCGGCCTGCGAAAAAACGCTGGAGCTTGTCGGCGGGCGCGCGCGAGGAGATTTTTTCAGGAGGAGCGAAGGCGGTATTGTCTCCGGAACTGGCGGGGAGCCTGCGCGTGGCGAGCAGCCTGAAACTACGCGCGACCGGAGGGTATGGATTCAGGATTCCGACGTACACCGATCTCTATTACTCCGATCCATCGACGCTGGGAAACGCGAATCTAAAACCAGAGTCGGTTTGGACCGGGGATGGAGGCGCGGATTGGACGCCGTCGACGAAGATCGAGCTCTCGGCGACGGGATTCTATTCGCAGCAGCACGGCACCATCGACTATGTGAAGAGCGCGACAGTGCCGAATGCGAATCTTCCCGCGGGTTGCCCGGCGAACATCTGGTGCGCGGACAACCTGAATGGGCTGCACTTTGCCGGAGTCGAGACGAGCTTCACGTGGATTCCGAAGAAATCGCAGACGGTGCGGATCGAGTGGACGGCTTTGCACGGAGCGCAGACCGCGCTGCACGGGCTTGAATCGGAGTATGTGTTCAACTATCCGGTCGAGAACATTCATGCGTCGTGGACCTGGGCGATGGGGCACGACATCGTACTGACGAATGCGGTGCAGCTTGCCGAGCGCTATCAACAGACGGTGTATCCGGTGTGGAACGCGACGTTGACGCGCAATGCCTGGAAGGTGCGGCCGTATTTGCGGCTCATGAATGCGAGCAATACGGGATACCAGGAGATCACCGGTGTGAACATGCCGCCGCGGGAGATCATGGGCGGGGTGGCGGTGCAAATCGGGCGGTGAGAGATCGCGCGAACCTGCCGCGCGCTTACACCGCAGCGGGCGTGCGCGATTCGAGCTCCGCAAGGCGCCTGGCGAGGAGCGTTTCCAGTTTGACGAGCGCGGCGGAGAAGCCTTCGATGCCTTCTTTGAGCTTGTCAGTGGCCATGCGGTCGGCCAAGTGCATGCGGTCGAATGCGGCCTTATCGACGACGATCCGTTCGATTTGCGTGGTCGTGGCCTTCGCGGGATCGAGCTTGCGCGGCAGATTGCCTTCTGTGCTTTCGAGCTCGGCGAGCAGTTGCGGCGAGATGGTGAGCAGATCGCAGCCGGCGAGCTCGCAGATCTCGCCGATGTTGCGGAAGCTGGCGCCCATGACGACGGTTTTGTAGCCGAATTTCTTGAAGTAGTTGTAGGTGCGCGTGACCGATTGCACGCCGGGATCATCGGCGCCGTGATAGTCCCTGCCGGTGTCCTTTTTGTACCAGTCGAGGATGCGGCCGACGAAGGGCGAGATGAGCGTCGCGCCCGCCTCAGCCGCGGCAATGGCCTGATGCAGGCCGAAGAGCAGCGTCAGGTTGCAGTGGATGTCCTCTTTTTCGAGGACTTCGGCGGCGCGAATGCCCTGCCAGGTGGAGGCGATCTTGATGAGCACGTGATCGCGGCCGACGCCTGCCGCGTCGTATTGCGCAATGATGCTGCGCGCCTGCACGATGGTGGCCTCGGTGTCATAAGAGAGGCGCGCGTCGACTTCCGTGGAGACGCGGCCGGGGACGATCTGGAGGATCTTTTTGCCGAAGGCGATGGCCAGCCGCTGAAAGGCGAGGTTGGCGATGGCCTGATCGCTCGCGCCTTCGCCCAGTTCGTTGCGCGCGTCCATCAGAACACCGTCGACGATGGGCTGATAGCGAGGCATCTGCGCGGCGGCGGTGATCAGCGAGGGGTTGGTGGTCGCGTCCTGGGGGTGGAACTGCTCCATCGCCTCCATGTCGCCGGTGTCGGCCACGACGACGGTGTACTGACGCAACTGTTCAAGCAGATTCTGTGGCATGATTCCTCCTGCGGGGAATGCGGGATTCCGGCCGACGTCCTACGGCACCAGTGTACCTCTTGTTGTTTAAGATGCGCTGAATGCGCGGCGGGTGTGCTGAACGCGCGAATGCTTACTCCAGCGCGACGGTATTGAACAGCACGCCCAGCCCGAAGATGGAGACTTCGACACGATCGCCACCTTGGAGCGGTCCCACACCGGAGGGGGTTCCCGTGAGCACCAGGTCGCCGGGCTCGAGAGTCATCACCGCGGTGATAAAACGCAGCAGCACGGGAACGGGAAAGATGAAGTCGAGCGTGGAGGCGTGCTGGCGGAGTTCGCCGTTCAAGCGCGTTTCAAGAGTGAGGCCGGAATCGAGGTCCAGTTCATCGCTCACCAGCGGCCCAACGGGGCAAAAGGTGTCGAAGCCCTTGGCGCGCGTCCACTGATCGTCTTTCTTTTGCAAGTCGCGCGCGGAGATGTCGTTGGCCTGCGTGAAGCCGCGCACGATGCTGCGCCAATCGTCCTTGGGGCCCAGGTTGCGCGTGCGGCTGCCGATGACGATGGCGAGTTCGCCTTCGTAGTCGACACGCTCCGAAATGGCTGGGAGCCGCACCGCGCCGCCGGGACGAAGCAGCGACGACGGCGGCTTGAAGAAGATTAGCGGCTCGGCGGGCATTTCGTTGCCCATCTCGAGTACGTGCGCGCGGTAGTTGCGTCCGACGCAGACAATCTTCGAGGGAGTGACGGGAGGAAGAAGATGGGCGGCTGCGAGCGGCATGGGCGCGAAAAAGGGCGCGGCGTTTGCTTGCTGAAGCCTTTGGAGGAGATCCTCTTCGGGCGTAGCGGCAGGGCCGATGATCCACAACTCGCCGTGGCGGTCTTCGACGGCGCCGTAGCGAGCTTGGCCGTCGAGCAAAAAGCGGCAATATTTCATAAGAACGAAACTCCCTGGGCTAAAGTGTGTTACGGGCCGGGTACGGTTTCTTGCGCCTCGGCGGAACGCGCGCTCTCGTGGCCCTCCTGATCGATGGCGCTCACGGCATACGCATAGGCATGGCCGGGCTGCACGTTTGTGTCGTGATAGGCGGGTCCCACCGCAGGCTGCGTGGGGGAAATGCGTTGCCAGGCGCCGCCCGCACCGGTTGCAGCGAGCTCGCTGCGGTAGACGATGTACCCGGCGAGGTCGGCCTCGGTGTCTGGCTGCCAGCTCAAGTCGATCGCAGGACTAGCGCCGTTTTCGCCTGCCGTAGCCACAGCGGCGAGGCCCTTGGGCTCACTTGGAGGAAATAACTGCTCGGCCTCGATGCGCAGGGGAGCGGAGAGCGGCGAAGCGAGCTCCAGCGCTTGGCCGTTCACGGTGAGGCGAGCCACGCGCTGGGCGCGATACTCATAGGTCTGGCCGAAGCGGATGCCGGTATCGAGAGCGCGGCCGTGGTTCGCGCCGGCTTCAACCAGCAGGTTGCGCTCGAGCGGCTCGGCGGGTTGAGCAAGCGGGTTTTCTGCGGTTTCTCCGGGGCCGGGTTTCTGCGCGGGTGGCGTGAGCAGCTTGCGCACGAGGCGAATGGCAACCGGCTCTGCCTCATACGGCGCAGGAGTCCAACGCAGCAGCACGCCGCCTCTCTGCATCTCCGCGGTGAGGCCGTCGACGGTGGGGGGCGCTTGGCCGGCCAGAGTTTTTGCGCCGTTTGACAGGCCCGCGGAACGGCCTTTGCGATTGTCGAGCTCGACAAAGTAAGCGAGCACGCGCGGCGTGCCTGCGGCTAACGCAGGAGGCAGTGTGTCGGTAAATGCGGCGTCGGCCCCGGGAGCGAGTTGCAACGTGGCAGCGGCGTTGCAGCGCGCGGCGCTCGATTCATTGCGGCAGATACGAACCGCGATGTCGCCCTTGAGCAGGACTTTGTCGGTGGTCTTTGTGGGCATGGTCCAGGTGAGCGATACCTGGCCGCCGGTGCGGACGGCAGAGAGATCGCTGACGGGAACAGGAAGGGCCAAGGAAGGCGGCTGCGGCGCGCCCGGCATGCCGCATCCGGTGAGGGCGAATGTGGCGATGAGGGCGGCGAAGGCCATTACCGTGCGCGCGTCCTGCCCAGGTCTCAAGGTCGAGACCTGGGGCACCCGCCACAGGATTCTTGCAGATTGCATGGCGCTTTCAGTCTAAAGGAGAGACGCTCGAACCTGCAGAATCAGATCCTGCGCAGGTTGGCGAACTTTTCCATCAATTTCTTGATGCCGTGGCGGGCGAAGAGCACGGTAAGCTTGGCGTCTTCGCCGTCGCCCTCACGCAGCAGCACCGTGCCTTCACCGTACTTGGAGTGCATGACGCGCTGGCCTTTTTTGAGGCCGGAGGCGCCGCTCGACTTTGGAATCTCCATCGCTGGCCGGGCGAACGAGCCGGGGCGGCCAGCGCCGGATTTCAACCCCACGGACGAAAACCTGTCCGTTGGGGCTCCGGATTTGCCCCCGAAAAAGCGGGCGATATTGTCGATGGAGTTCGGCTGCGGCGCTTCCGGCGTTCGCACGCTCTTATCTTTTGGAATCGTGCCGCGGCGGGGAGAGACAGGTGGCGCGGCGGCGTGGGGAATCTCCTGGCTCTCATCCTCGTAGTTGAAGTGCGCGCCGTGGGAGCCGCTTGCGCGGCGATGCCGGCGGGCAGCGTCATAGGCGGGCGTGTAAGCGGGCGTGGACCACGCTGGGCTGCGGCTGCCCATGTTTTCGACCAGTTGCGAGGGAACCTCTTCAAGGAAGCGCGAAGGAACGCTGGCTTCAGGCATGTCGGCGCCATAGCGCCGGCGATAGTGGGCGCGGGTGAGGATGAGCGTGTTCATGGCGCGCGTCATGCCCACGTAGCAAAGGCGGCGCTCCTCTTCGAGCTCTTCGGGACTGGAGAGCGTACGCGAGTGCGGAAACAGTCCCTCTTCGAGCCCGGCGAGGAACACCAGAGGGAACTCGAGGCCCTTGGCGGCGTGGAGGGTCATGAGGGTGACGCGGGCGTTGGGGTCGAACTGATCGGTGTCGGAGGCCAAAGCGGCGTGGTCGAGGAATTCGGCGAGAGTCTCGCCACGCTCCTCGGCGTCGTGCGCTGCGTTGGCCAGCTCCTTCAGGTTCTCAATGCGGCTGAAAGCCTCCGGCGAGCCTTCGGCTTCGAGCGCTTTGATATAGCCGGTGCGGTCGATGAGGAAACGGATCAGCTCGGGGAGCGTGGCGGAGTCGCCGGGAGAGCGGAAGCCGCTGACTTCCTTCTCCTCGTCGTTTGCGACCTCCTCGGCGTCCGAATCGACTTCGGGGCTCGGCTGTGAGCGCTCCTCGGGTTGGTCCGGCGCAGCTTCGCCGAAGGCGAAGCCGGTGTCGGAGGCGCCAACGTGCGACTCGGCGACGTCGGCGGCGAGCTTGCCGGCAAAGTCTGGGTCCATCATGGCCTGCGCGTCGAGAATGAGCTGGCGGAAGGATTCGAGCGCCATGAGCGCGCGCGTGGGGATGAGCCGGTTGGCGATGGCCGCGGCGGTCGCGTCCCACGTGGAGCGGCCGGTTTCGAGGGCCAGCCTCTCTAGGGTTTCGAGCGTAGTTTTGCCGATGCCGCGCGCGGGCGTGTTGATGGCGCGCTGCAATGCCATCGAGTCGTGGGGATTGCGGACGAGGCGAAGGTAGCCAAGCAGGTCCTTGATCTCGGCGCGCTCGTAGAAGCTGAATCCGCCGACCATGGTGTAGCTGATGTTGTAACGGCGCAACGCTTCCTCGATGAGGCGCGATTGCGAGTTGGTGCGGTAGAGAACGGCGCAGTGGGGGCTCCCTCCCCCTTCACCTTCGGAGGAGTTCTGTGCCCGGAGGAATGCCTGAATCTTGTCGGCGATGAAGAGGGCCTCGTTTTCGCCGTCGGGCGCTTCGTAGTAGCCGATGAGCGAGCCGCCCTGGCGGTCGGTCCAAAGCTTTTTGCCCTTGCGCTGACGGTTGTTGGCGACTACCGCTCCGGCTGCTTCGAGAATAATCTGCGTGGAGCGGTAGTTCTGCTCCAGGCGGACGATGCGGGCGTTGGGAAAGTCTTTTTCGAACTCAAGGATGTTGCGGATGTCGGCGCCGCGCCAGGAATAAATGCTCTGGTCCTCGTCGCCGACGGCGCAGACGTTTTTACGCTCGCCGGCCAGGAGCTTCATGAGCTCGTATTGCGGGCGGTTGGTGTCCTGGTATTCGTCGACCAATACATATTGATAGCGGCGCTGGTATCGCTCGCGCACTTCGCCCGAGGCTTTCAGCAGGCGCACGGCCTCGAGCAGCAGGTCGTCGAAGTCCATGGCGTTGTTCTTGCGCAGCTCGTCCTGGTAGGCCTGGTAGATGTGGGCGACGCGCTCGCCGGTGGGATCTTTCGAGTTGAGGAAGGTTTCCTGCGGATCGACCATGTGGTTTTTGGCCCGGGAGATGCGGCTCTGCACGGTGCGCGGAGTGAGCTGCTTGGTATCGAGCCCCATGCGCTTCATGATCTGCTTGACCAGCCCCAACTGGTCGTTCTCGTCGAAGATGGCGAAGGCGCGGGTGAGGCCCTTCCACCCCACGGACGTGGACCTGTCCGTGGGGACCCCGGGGCCCTGGCCGCCGACTTTCAGCGCTTCGACGTCGCGGCGAAGAATGCGCACGCAGAACGAGTGAAACGTGGAGATCAGGGGCTTGGCGAGCGAGGAGTGGCCAAGCAACTCGTTCACGCGCTCGGCCATTTCGCCGGCGGCTTTGTTGGTGAAGGTGACAGCCAGGATCGCGTCGGGCGCGATGTTCTTCTCGCGGATGAGCCAGGCAATGCGGTGTGTGATGACGCGCGTTTTGCCCGAGCCGGCGCCGGCCAGGATGAGCAGCGGGCCCTCGGTGGCCTCGACCGCGGCGCGTTGTTCGGGATTGAGATGAGCAAGGAGAGAATGCAAGGTCGAGTCCGGCGGGAAGGTTCCTGGATCTAGTTTATCGTTCGGGAGACGAGCGGTTAGCACGACGAGATCGGGGATTGCCACAAGGATCAAGCCGTCTGTGACTTGGAGTTTGTGAGGAAGGCGGCGGCGGAGAGGCTCAACAAGGGTCCGGAAATATTAAAGAGAGCGCGAGTGGTGTTGCCCAGGGCATTGTTGTACGCGCCGAAGAGCAGGGCCAGGAGGAAGGTGGCGGCAGTGGCCCAGACCCATCGGCGATCCAGCCGATTCAGGCGCGGGAGGCCGAGCGGCAGCAGCCAAATGAAAGTGAACCAGAACTCATGCGCGGTGAGGCAGTGGAGCAGCGCGGGGACGAACCCAACCCTGGAGAAGACGCCCATGGCGGTGGTGTAGCGCAAGGCGCCGAAGGCGAATCCTCCTGAGGAGGAGAATGAAAGCAGAACCGTAGCGGACGCGAGGAGCCCAAGGCCGGCGATCCAGCCCAGCCTGCGGGGGCGAAGAGGGCGGTCAGAGAGCCACCAGACCATGGCGAACACAAAGGCGAACGGCGCGAAGGTCTCCTTGGAGAGGCTGCCCGGAATGGCCCAGAGCGGCAAAAGGTACCAGCGCGCGGAGAGAAGCGACCAGGCGACGAGAGCGAGGAAAAATGCCTCGCCGGAATCGATGTAGGCCGCCAGATTCCAGTTGGGCACGGCGAAATTCACCAGGAAAAGCATCGCCCCGACGAGCGACGTGGCGTACGACAAACCGCAGCGAAGGCCGATGGCGAGGATGGTTATGGCGGTTGCGGCGGTAAGGATGGATGTGGCCGCGAGCATTCCGAAGAGAGCGGGATCCCAACTGGCGATTCGCCCCTCAGCCATCCAATAGAAAGGTTTTGCCAGGGCAGGAACCAGGGGGCGGTAGGAGGCGATATGGAGCGGGTTTCTGACCATATCGCAGTAGTCCGCCGCATCCGATGTGCCGGGAATTTTGCCTGGGTCGTAGCGATTCAGAATGGGATAGCCAAGGCCGAAGCAGATGAGGAAGAAGAGCGGCCCAAGCAGGAGAGCCTTGCGAACTGAGAACGCGACGTGCAAATGCGGAAACCTCCGGCCATCCGGCGATCGTGAGATCGAGATTCGACCCTGGGACCGACCTTTTCGGAGCCAGAGCCAGATTACCGCACCGGCTTGGCCGTGATACGGCTGATTTGAGTGACTTGTGGGTACACGCCAGGCGTTTGCCTGAAACCGCGCCGACTGCCAGGCTCGCTTACATGCTGCGTTTCTCCGCGTCGACGTAAGCGCGAAGGACGGCGTTCATCACCACGCGCCGTAGGCGCGATGGTTGTTAGCCCCGCGTTTCAACGTGGGGTGGGCGAGCCATATTACGGCTTCGAGTCCCGTAGGGACGACGCAAATCCGATCAGCCGAATACGAAATGCTCGTCATATTTGATTCCGCAGTTGCGAAGAAGGGCGATGAATTCCTCCTCGAAACTGCGCTTCTGATGGTGTGTTTCCTGATTGCCAATGTACTTCTTCACCGCCGGAACCTGGGAAGGACTCACGCTGAATGCGCCATACCCCTCCTGCCAGGAGAAGCGCTGCCCAAGCCAACGGGATGAGCTGCCCTTGAGCTTCTGAACCGCGGTCGCGAGACAGGATGTGGCCGGCAGAACGAACAACAGATGGACGTGGTTGGCGGTCCCGCCGGCGGCGACCAGGGTAAACCCCTCGCTTCGAGCGATGCCGCCGAGATATGCGTATAGATCCGGCATGCGGCCGGCGGGAAGAATAGGTCGGCGGCCCTTTGTACTGAAAATGCAATGGATGAAATTGCTGGCGTAGGTGTGAGCCATGGTTGCACCGTCCCTACGGGACTCCCAATTCTATTCTGTTCGCCCTCCCCACGCCGAGGCGCGGGGCTAACGAACGCTGCGCCTACGGCGCGGGAGCGGGGGATGGTAGAGGTTCGTGGTTCCCACCCGAAACGTAAAATGCACGTTTAGGATGGGGCACCCGACTGACGATTCGGATAACATTTTCGGCGCGCCATGCGCCGTAGGCGCGATGGTTGTTAGCCCCGCGTTTTAACGTGGGGTAGGCAAGACCTATCACGGCTTCGAGTCCCGTAGGGACGACTCAAACTGAAATTCCGTTCGGTTCGCCCACGCCCCGTCGGAATCTCTCTAGACAAAAACCGGACAGATTTCGTATTATACGTACATATGCCGACTGTTACGGAAAAGTGCCGGCAGTCGCATCATGGAGGAAATCGAATGAGTGCGCAAGCAATGACGGAACGTTTTGAAATGCGTCTCGGACAGTCTGTATTGGAGGAACTCGATTCTTGGCGCGCCAGGCAGGACGATTTGCCCTCGCGTTCAGAAGCAGTGCGCCGCCTCGTCGAGGCAGGCCTCGTCAGGAGCTCCGAAACGGCCATTACATTTGGAAATGGCGAGAGGTTGATCATTATGATGTTGTGCCAACTTTTTAAACACCTAGAAGTGAAGGGTGAAATTGACCCCGACTTTGTGGAAGAAGTCATATATGGAGGCCACTACTGGGCGCTCGACTGGGAGTATTCGGGCCTGTTTCATCGCCACGAAGATGCAGCTACCGTTGTATCAGAAGTGGTAGACATCCTCGACATGTGGTCTTTTCTGGAGCGCGGCTTTGAGGCGTTGTCGAAGGAGGACAAGGACCAGGTTGCCGCAGAGGCGGAGCCATTCGGCAAGCACGTGGTGTTCGCGGGGTTCGACGGCAATCATGAGGGCGAGCACATCGGCATCGCGAGGTTCCTCGTTCATAAACTCGACCGCTTTACCGAGTTCAAGGGCCGCGATCTTAATGCTCACATGCGGACGCTTGACGCATACCGGCGCATGTTGTCGGTCTTTGAGCCTTTCAGGAAAAACCTCACCGGGCGTGACCTTAATGCGGTCGAGATTATCAAAATCCTTCAGGCGAATTTCCACCCGAGCAGGCGGAGGTCGTGACGCTGCCCTCAAGCTGGCCGGGGATGCGCTTCATCCGCGCCCTGCTTGAACTTGCGGGCAAGATTCCTACTGCTTTCGTGATCCCGGGTTTGACCGGAATGATCGACGCCGGTTTGCATTTCAGCGGCCGATTCGCTACCATAAATAGATACACGTAGGGGAAATCCCTGCGCTGTCATTAGCACCACGGCTTTTGGTCCTTGCCGGACGGGCGACGTTTTGGACGAATGCTCAGTCCGGTTCAACGGATTCCGCTATAGCGGGCTGGCAAAAGCGGTGGGAGACGAGGGAAGAATGGCCAAGGCGGGCAAGAATATTGCGAAGGCGCGCGCCGCTGTGAACAAGCCGGCGTATCCGCTGCCTGAAGCAGTGAATCTCCTCAAGCAAGTCAAGTACGCGAAGTTCGACGAGACCGTCGATCTGACGATGCGTCTGGGCGTGGATACGCGGCACGCCGACCAGATGGTGCGCGGCACCGTGGTTCTGCCGCACGGGCTGGGCAAGACCAAGACCGTGGCCGTGATTGCCACCGGCGACCGGCAGAAGGAAGCCACCGCGGCTGGCGCCGACTTTGTAGGCGGCGAGGAGATGGTGGAGAAGATCCAGAAGGAGAACTGGACCGCCTTCGACGCGCTGATTGCGACGCCGGACATGATGAAGGTTGTGGGCCGGCTGGGCAAGGTTCTCGGTCCGAAAGGGCTGATGCCGAATCCCAAGACCGGGACCGTGACCATGGACGTGGCCGCGGCGGTGAAGGAGATCAAGGCCGGCAAGGTGGAGTTCCGCGCCGACAAGACCAGCCTGGTGCACGTGCCGGTGGGCAAGCTGAGCTTCGAGCCGCAAAAGCTGATCGACAACGCGACCACGGTGATTACATCGATCGTGCGCGCCAAGCCTTCGGCGGCCAAGGGCAAGTACATCAAGAGCGTGACGCTGAGCTCGACCATGGGGCCGGGCGTTCCGCTGGATTCGGCGGTTGCGGACGCGGCGGGAAAAAGATAGGGGTCAGGTTTCAGGGATCAGGGGTCGGTTGATGCGGTGACCCCGTGGGCGATCGGACAGGCCCGAGAGATTTTATAAGAACGAGACGGTGGGATTTTCAGTGGAGCGCCCGTTATGGGCGACGGAAAGCGAGGGCAGGGGCAAGGAATAGGCATTGTTCAGGGGCACTGATCCCTGACACCTGAAACCTGACACCTGTCGTAGCGGAGCGAAGACATGGCGATTTCGAAAGCGAAGAAGGCGGAGAAGGTGAGTGGGCTGGCCGCGGAGCTGGCTCCTTCGACCACTGCGATCGTGGGTACCTTCAACAAACTCACCGTGGCCAAGGACTACGAGCTGCGCAAGGTGATTCGTGAGGCCGGTGGCAAATACCGCGTGGTGAAGAACGCGCTGGCCGCGATCTCCGGCACGGGTACGCAGGTGGAAGCGGCGCTGAAAGGCTTGAAGGGCGTGAACTCGGTGGCGTTTACCGCGGGCGATCCGGTGGCTCTGGCCAAGGTGTTCGCCAAATGGGCGGGCGAGAACGCGGCGGAGTTCCATTTCAAGCTGGGCATCGTGGACGGCAAGCTGCTGAGCGTGGACGAGGTGAAGGCGCTGGCTACGATGCCGGGCAAGGATGAGATCTTTTCCAAGCTGCTCTTCCTTATTAATGCGCCGGCACAGCGGTTGGCTACAGTGCTCAATGCCACGGGACGCGATCTGGCTGTCGTGCTGGGACAGGGCGTGGAGAAAGAGAAGTTTGCGGCGGCGTAGAAGCCGCAAGCTTCTAGCTCTAGCCTTTTCGTACTGAAGTTGAGGCTGTGGGTTCCATCGAGGAAGAGCTAGAGGCTAGAAGCTAGCAGCTAGGAGCTGCTTTTAAGGGTTTTGGCCGTGGCATTTTGAAAGGGCGCGGGTCTGGCGCATCGGAAACTTTCAAACTTGCTGGGACGGCCGGGGAAATACCAAATCAAACGGTTCTGATTGGAGAAGAACATGGCGGACATTGCACAGTTGGAAGAACAGATTGTGAGCCTGAGCCTGCTGGAAGCGGCGGCTCTGGTAAAGAAGCTGGAAGAGAGGCTTGGCGTTTCGGCTGCGGCTGCGGCCCCGGTAATGGTTGCCGGCGGCGCGGCGGCGGGAGCAGCGGCTCCGGCGGTCGAGGAGAAGACCGAGTTCCAGGTCATTCTGAAGGACACAGGCGCCAATAAGATCAACACCATCAAGGCGGTACGCGAAGTCACGTCGCTCGGCCTGAAGGAAGCCAAGGACTTGGTGGACGGGGCGCCCAAGGCAATCAAGGAAAACGCGACTAAGGAAGAGGCCGAAGCCATCAAGAAGAAGTTTGAGGGCGTCGCCACGGTCGAGGTCAAGTAAACGGCACGAGACTTGCATGAGCCGCCGGGACGCGCTATGATATACGTTGCGCGTCTTGGCGGTTCCGCTAGGTTTCATCGCGGGGCGGAGGCTGGGCCGTGCGGGAAGCGGAGCGTGGCGTTCACGCAAGCGTCTGTTGCTCAGGGTAGCGTTAGGATCTCTGAGGTCGGGCGTTGTGAGTTGGTTAAGTTCTTTTAGGTCAACGGATTGTCCTGGGGTCAGGCGGGGCTTCCGTTGATGAGGGTCGGGTAGCTGGCAATTCGCGGCGGAAGCGGATTTTGCGATCGGCGAGGGCAATGGAAGAAAATTCGATAGGGAGCACAGGCGTTGAGCTGCGCTCGTGAGGCATTGCGTCCTTACGGGCTATTTGTGTCTTCCGGTGCGCTGATTAGAAGGTCTAAGAAGCGAGCAGGCGTATGCGCACAGGCCCCCTTTTCCGGTTTCACCGGAATTTTCGGGTTCGACCGTTGTACGTATGACTTCCAATTGTGCGCAGTCTAGCGCACCCGCCCGAAACGCGCAATATCCACCACGCGTTATTGACCGAGCTCTCATGAGAACCCGCCCGATCTGGGTTCTTCCCGGTGCGCCTGGAATTCACATTCCAGGCTGCCGGCAGCATAAAGAGCGGGAGATTCATCCCCGCTCCCGCGTATTTTTTGATTTCTTCCGGAACCATGCCGGCGCCACGGGGACTCGGACGCCGGACCGGCGAGCACATAGCGCCGGAGCAACGAGACTCAGGAGTGACCATGCCCAACGAGAAGCGCGCGATTCGCAGCCGGCTCGATTTTTCCAAAATTCCCACTGCTACACAGATTCCCAACCTGATCGAAGTGCAGCGCCGCAGCTACGAGCGGTTCCTGCAGATGGACAAGCTGCCCAACGAGCGCGACGACAGCGGCTTGCAGTCGGTATTTGTGTCGGTTTTCCCGATCACCGATTTCCGCGGCATCTCGCAGTTGGATTTTGTGGATTTCTCCATCGGCAACTGGGAGTGCAAGTGCGGCCACCTGAAGGGGCTGCACCACCTGCGCACGGCTTGCATGCATTGCGGGGCCATGGTGATCACCGATCCTTTCCTGCCCGGCGACGTGCTTTGCCAGAAGTGCGGCACCTACAACAAGAACGCGCCCGACTTCTGCAACAAGTGCGGCGACCCGGTGAGCCTGCAGTTGAAATACGACCAGCAGGAGTGCGAGGAGCGGGGCATGACCTTCTCGGCGCCGCTCAAGGTGACGGTGCGCCTGACCATCTACGACAAGGACCCCGAGACCGGCAACAAGACCATCCGCGACATCAAGGAGCAGGAGGTCTTCTTTGGCGACATTCCGCTGATGACGCCCAACGGAACGTTCATCGTGAACGGCACGGAGCGGGTGATTGTGTCGCAGCTGCACCGCTCGCCGGGCGTCTTCTTCGAGACCGCGAACAACCGCACCTACTTCCTGGGCAAGATCATTCCTTATCGCGGCTCGTGGGTGGAGTTCGAATACGACCAGAAGAACACGCTCTATGTGCGCATCGATCGCAAGCGTAAGTTCCTGGGCACCATCTTCCTGCGCGCGCTGGGTCTGCGCTCGGACGAGGAGATTCTGAAAACCTTCTACACCGTCGACCGGCTGCACATCGAGGACGGCAAGCTCTTGTGGGCAGTGCCGCAGGATGCCGCGAAGGGTACGCACCTGGTGGGCGTGAAGCCGGCGCACGCGGTCCGGCACGGCAGCGAGGAGATTGCGCACACCGGGCGCAAGATCACGCCGCATGCGCTGAAAGCTATGCGCACCGCGGGCATTGACAAGGTGGAAGTAGAGGCCGCGGAGTTGGATGGCGCGATGACCGCGGCGGACGTGATCGACACGTCCACCGGCGAAGTGGTGGTGGAGGCCAACGTAGAGCTGACCGCCGACCGGCTGCACAAGGTGCTCTCCAGCGGTGCGGCGGCCTTCGAGGTGTTCTTCCCCGACCGCGACGACGTGGGCAACATCGTCTCCAATACGCTGAAGCGCGACTCGGTACACAAGCCGGAAGAGGCGCTGATCGAGATCTACCGCAAGCTGCGGCCGGGCGACCCCCCGACGCTGGACACTGCGACCGCGCTCTTCGAAGGCATGTTCTTTGATCCGCGCAAGTACGATTTCTCGCGCGTGGGCCGGCTGAAGTTCAACATCAAGATTCACGAGAATCCCGAATATGCATCTGCGTCGTGGTTGCGTTTAGTAGAGGAGGAGAAGAAGAGAGATCCAAGCAAGCATCAGGGACCACTTGACCACAGGACGCTTGATTCGGAGGACTTCTATGTGACCATCCGCTACCTGCTCAAGCTGCGCAAGAACATCGGCATGGTGGACGATATCGACCACCTGGGCAACCGCCGCGTGCGCGCGGTGGGCGAGTTGATGGAGAACCAGTTCCGCATCGGTCTGGTGCGCATGGAGCGCGCCATCAAGGAAAAGATGAGCGTGTATCAGGAACTGAACACGGCCATGCCGCACGACCTGATCAACGCCAAGCCGGTGATGGCGGCCATCCGCGAATTCTTCGGCTCCTCGCAGCTTTCCCAGTTCATGGACCAGACCAATCCGCTGTCGGAGATCACGCACAAGCGGCGGCTTTCGGCCCTCGGGCCGGGCGGGCTTTCGCGCGAGCGCGCCGGTTTCGAGGTGCGCGACGTGCACCCCACGCACTATGGACGTATCTGCCCGATTGAGACGCCGGAAGGCCCGAACATCGGACTGATCAGCTCGCTGAGCTGCTTTGCGCGCATCAATGAATATGGATTCATCGAGTCGCCTTATCGCAAGGTGAAGGATTCGAAGATTCTGGATTTCGTGGAGATCGTGAACGCCGGTGAAAGTGGGCTGCGCGTGGGCGGCCACATCGAGAAGGACGAGGCACAGCGCCTGAACGCGCAACTGAAGAAGGCGGCCAAGCGCGCCATCGAATCCATTCCCTACAGCTTCTACCTGTCGGCCTGGGAGGAAGACCGGCACACCATCGCGCAGGCCAACATCGAGTTCAACGACAAGGGAGAGATCACCGAGGACCTGGTGAACGCGCGCCGGCAGGGGAACTTTGTGCTGGTGAATCGGGCCGAGGTTGATTACATCGACGTGAGCCCGAAGCAGTTGGTCTCGGTGGCTGCATCGCTGGTGCCGTTTCTGGAGCACGACGACGCCAATCGTGCGCTGATGGGCGCCAACATGCAGCGCCAGTCGGTGCCGCTGCTGGCGGCCGAGGCGCCGCTGGTGGGCACGGGAATGGAAGGCGTGACGGCGCGCGATTCCGGCGCGGTGATCCTGGCCAAGCGCAACGGGATTGTGGATTCGGTTGACTCGGAGCGCATCATCGTGCGCGTTGAAGGCGAGCACCATCCCACGCAGCTTTCGCGCGAAGTGGGTTCTGACATCTACCAGCTCATCAAGTTCAAGCGGTCGAACCAGAACACGTGCATCAATCAAAAGCCCGTGGTCCACGAGGGCGACCGTGTAGTGAAGGGCCAGGTGATCGCCGACGGACCGTGCACCGAACATGGGGAGCTGGCGCTGGGGCGCAACGTGCTGGTGGCCTTTATGCCGTGGCGCGGGTACAACTTCGAGGACGCCATCCTGATCAGCGAACAACTGGTGCGCGAGGACTACTACACCAGCGTGCACATCGAGGAGTTCGAGATCGAGGCGCGCGACACCAAGCTGGGCCCCGAGGAGATCACGCGCGACATTCCCAACGTGAGCGAGCATGCGCTGCGCGATCTGGATGAGAGCGGCATCATCCGCATCGGCGCCCAGATCGGCCACGGCGACATCCTGGTGGGCAAGGTGACGCCCAAGGGCGAGACGCAGCTGACGCCGGAAGAGAAGCTGCTGCGGGCGATCTTCGGCGAGAAGGCCGGCGACGTGCGCGATGCATCGCTGACCTGCCCTCCCGGCATTGAGGGCACGGTGGTGGACGTGCGCATCTTCAGCCGCAAGGGCCAGGAGAAGGACGAGCGCGCCAAGCTGATCGAGGCCGAGTACGTGGCCAAGCTCGAAAAGAACCTTGGCGACGAGATCCGCATTCTGACCGACGAGCGGTTGAAGCGTCTGGAGGCCATCCTGGGTGGCAAGGAAGTTCTGGCCGACCTGCACGACGAGCGCACCAACAAGCGCCTGCTGGTCAAGGGCGCGATCCTGGACCGCGACACCATCGAGCGCATCTCGACCAAGAACCTGAAGCGCATTCGCTATGCCGACAAGGACCCGCGGGTGAATGAGCAGATCGACGAGATCGAGGAGATGACCTCGCGGCAGATCGAAGTGCTGCGCAAGATCACCAACGAGAAGGTGGCCAAGCTGCAGAAGGGCGACGAGCTGCCTCCGGGGGTGATCAAGCTGGTGAAGGTGTACGTGGCCATGAAGCGCAAGTTGAGCGTAGGCGACAAGATGGCCGGCCGGCACGGCAACAAGGGCGTGATCTCGCGCATTCTTCCCGTGGAGGATATGCCGTATTTGCCCGATGGAACGCCGGTGGAAATTGTGCTGAACCCCCTGGGTGTGCCATCGCGCATGAACGTGGGGCAAATCCTGGAGACGCACCTCGGGTGGGCCGCGCATGAGCTGGGCCAGAAAGTGGCCGAGCTGGTGAAGGCCAACTCCGACGCCGCGTACGTGCGCGAGATGGCGAAGAAGGAGTTCGCCGGCACGGCCGTGTTGCGGCAGCTGCTGGAGCTGGACGACGAGATGCTGGTGCGTGTCGCTCGGGGTATGGGTAAGGGCATCTGGTTTGGGACGGCGGTCTTTGACGGCGCGCAGGAGAGTGAGATCAAGGCGCTGCTGGCTTCGGCGGGCTTGCCGGCGTCGGGCAAGACGATGCTCTACGACGGCCTGACGGGTGAGCAGTTCGAGCAGCCGGTGACGGTGGGCTACATTTACATGCTCAAGCTCTCGCACCTGGTCGACGACAAGATTCACGCGCGGTCGATCGGGCCGTACTCGCTGATCACTCAGCAACCGCTGGGCGGCAAGGCGCAGTTCGGCGGGCAGCGCTTTGGCGAGATGGAAGTATGGGCGCTGGAAGCCTACGGCGCCGCGTACATTCTTCAGGAGCTGCTCACCGCCAAGTCGGACGACGTGTATGGCCGGACCAAGATCTACGAGGCCATCGTCAAGGGCGAGACGGCGATGGAGCCAGGCATTCCGGAGTCGTTCAACGTGCTGATCCGCGAGTTGCAGTCGCTGTGCCTGGACGTGGATTTGATCAAGCGCGCGGATATTGCAAAGAAGGCGCCGACGCCGGAAGTGGCGGCGGTGGCGGATTAAAGACAGCTTCTAGCTGCTAGCTACTAGCTCCTAGCTGCGTCGAGCTGAAGCCTGCGGCCGGAACAAAACTAAGTTATGGTGCGTGTGTACTGCTTTTGGCACGCGTGCTGACAGCGGGAGAAAAAACAACTGCTTCTCGAACCTGGGAAGCCAAAAGCTGGTAGCTGGAAGCTAGGAGCTAGCAGCTAGAAACTGGAGGGTCGCCTTGTTCCGTTCGAACCCATTTGAGCTTACCAGCCCCATCACCGATTTCGACGCCATCCGCATCATGCTGGCTTCTCCGGAAAAGATCCGCAGTTGGTCGCATGGCGAGGTGACCAAGCCGGAGACCATCAACTACCGCACCTTCAAGCCGGAGCGCGACGGCCTGTTCTGCGCGCGCATCTTCGGCCCGGTGACGGACTGGGAGTGCTTGTGCGGCAAGTACAAGCGCATGAAGCACCGCGGCGTGATCTGCGACAAGTGCGGCGTGGAAGTGACGGTGAGCAAGGTGCGCCGCGAGCGCATGGGCCACATTGAGCTGGCTTCTCCCTGCTCGCACGTGTGGTTCTTCAAGGGCCTGCCCTCGAGGATCGGCCATTTGCTCGACATTTCGCTGCGGGATCTGGAGAGCATTCTCTACTTCGAGTCCTACGTAGTGGTCGATGCCGGGGACGCCCCGGTGCGCGAACGCGAGATTATCAAGGACGAAGTGCGCTATCGCGAGCTCGACCAACAGTTCCGTCCCTCCGGCTTTAAGGCCATGATGGGCGCCGAAGCCATCAAGGAGCTGCTCAAGCGCGTGAATGTGGACGAGCTGGGACTGGAGCTGCGCGAGCGGATGAAGAGCGAAACCTCGGCGCAGAAAAAGCTCAAGTACGCCAAGCGCCTGAAAGTTGTGGAGGCATTCCGCAAGAGCGGCAACAAGCCGCAGTGGATGATTCTCGATGTGCTGCCGGTGATTCCTCCCGAGCTCAGGCCCCTGGTGCCGCTCGATGGAGGCCGGTTCGCGACATCGGACCTGAACGACCTTTACCGCCGCGTGATCAACCGCAACAACCGGTTGAAGAAGCTGATGGACCTGCACGCGCCGGAAGTCATTGTGCGCAACGAAAAGCGCATGCTGCAGGAAGCCGTGGACGCGCTGTTTGACAACGGCCGCCGTGGCCGCGTGCTGCGGGGCGCCAACAATCGCCCGCTCAAATCGCTCTCGGACACACTTAAGGGCAAGCAGGGCCGCTTCCGCCAGAACCTGCTGGGCAAGCGCGTGGATTATTCGGGCCGCTCGGTTATCGTGGTGGGTCCGGAGCTGAAGCTGCACCAGTGCGGCCTGCCCAAGAAGATGGCGCTGGAACTGTTCAAGCCGTTCATCTATCACCGGCTGGAGCAGACCGGGCAGTGCACGACTATCAAGCAAGCCAAGGAAATGGTGGAAATGCAGGAGCCGGTGGTGTGGGACATCCTTGAGGAAGTCATCAAGGACCATCCTGTGCTGCTGAACCGCGCTCCCACGCTTCACCGCCTGGGCATTCAGGCTTTTGAGCCGGTGCTGGTGGAAGGCAAGGCCATCAAGATTCATCCGCTGGTTTGCACCGCGTTCAACGCCGACTTCGACGGCGACCAGATGGCCGTGCATATTCCGCTGTCGCCGGAGGCGCAGATCGAAGCCAGCGTGCTGATGCTGGCCTCGCACAATATTCTGTCGCCGGCCTCGGGACAGCCGATCACCGTGCCCACGCAGGACATGGTGCTGGGACTCTATTACCTGACCAAAGCCAAAAAGGGCGCCAAGGGCGAGGGCCGCGTCTTTGCGAACACCGAGGAGATCCTGATGGCGCTGGAGGCCAGCGAGGTGGAGACGCTGTCGCCCATCCGGCTGCGCTACACAGGCAAAGTGCTCGACATGACGACCGCATACGACGATCAGGATCTGACGCACACCGATCCGGTGGACTTTAGCAAGGAATATCTCTCCACCACGGTGGGACGCGTGATCCTCAACGATGCGCTTCCCGACGGATTACCGTTCGTGAACGGCCTGCTGAAGAAGAAGGGCATCGGGCAGCTGGTGAACTACTGCAACCAGAACCTCGGCCTCGAGGTGACGGTGGGCATGCTCGATCACATCAAGTCGCTGGGCTTCCAGTTTGCCACGCGCTCGGGTCTTTCCGTGGGCCTGGACGACATGGTGATCCCGGCGAGCAAGTACAAAACGGTCGAGGAAGCCGACAAGAAGGTGATCGAGGTGCAGAAGCAGTACATGGACGGCGCCATCACCAACGGCGAGCGCTCGAACAAGGTCATCCAGATGTGGTCGGCGGTGACCGACCAGGTGGCCGACGAGATGTTCAGCAATATGAAAAAGGCAGACGACGAAGGCGCCATGAATCCGATCTACATCATGGCCGACTCCGGCGCCCGCGGATCGAAGCAGCAGATTCGCCAGCTCAGCGGCATGCGCGGACTGATGGCCAAGCCTTCGGGAGAAGTCATCGAGACGCCCATCACCTCAAACTTCCGCGAAGGGCTGACGGTGCTCGAATACTTCATTTCGACGCACGGCGCGCGCAAGGGCCTGGCCGACACTGCGTTGAAGACGGCAGACTCCGGCTACCTGACGCGCCGGCTGGTCGACGTGGCGCAGGACGTGATCGTGACCGAGCCGGATTGCGGCACGCTGGAAGGCATCTACGTCGGCTCGATCGTCGAGTCGGGCGAGATCATTGAGCCGCTGCGCGACCGCATCATCGGCCGCGTGTCGCTCGAAAGGATCAAGGACTACGACGGCAACGTTGTGGTCGAAGTAAATCAGCCTATCGACGAGGACATTGCGTCGGCGATCCAGGGCGCGGGCGTGGAGCGCGTGAAGATCCGCTCCGTGCTCACTTGCGAGTCGCGGCGCGGCGTTTGCGCGCTATGCTACGGACGCAACCTTGGTTCCGGCCGCATGGTGGAGCTGGGCGAGACCGTGGGTGTAATTGCGGCGCAGTCCATCGGCGAGCCGGGTACGCAGCTCACCATGCGCACCTTCCACGTGGGCGGCACAGCCAGCCGCGTGGCCGACAAGTCGCGCCTGGATGCCAAGAACAACGGCTTCGTGCGCTTCATCAACCTGAACACGGTGGAGAGCAAGGAAGGCGAACTGGTGGCCATGAACCGCTCCGGCTCGGTGGCTATCGTGGACGAACGCGGCCGTGAAAAGGAACGCTACCAGGTGGTGTATGGCGCACGCCTCCGTGTCCGCGAGGGTTCGGCGGTGAAGCTCGGCGAAGTGTTGGCCGAGTGGGATCCGTACACCTACGCCATCCTTACGGAGATCGGCGGCGCGGTGCAGTTCAAGGACCTGCAGGAAGGCATCACGCTCAACGAGGAAGTGGATGAAGTGACCGGCCTCTCGCGCTGGGTGGTAGCCGACTCGCCCGACGAGAAGCGGCAGCCGGCCATTGCGGTAAAGGGCGCGAAGAGCCACAAGCGCTACCTGCTGCCGCGCGGCGCGCACCTGATGGTCGAGGACAGCGCCGAGGTGGGCCCGGGTGACGTGCTGGCCAAGATTCCCAAGGAAAGCACGCGGACCAAGGACATCACCGGCGGTCTGCCTCGCGTGGTGGAGCTCTTTGAGGCGCGCAAGCCGCGCGAAACCGCGATCATCTCGGAAATTGACGGCGTGGTTCGCTTCGGCGAGGTCTCCAAGGGCCAGCGCAAGATATACGTGACGGCCGACAACGGCGACGAGAAGGAGTACCTTGTGCCGCGCGGCATTCACGTGAACGTGCAGGAGGGCGAACGGCTGCGCGCCGGCGATCCGCTCATGGACGGCCCGCTGAACCCGCACGACATTCTGGCCGTGCTGGGCGAAAAGGAGCTGCAGGCTTACCTGGTGAACGAAATCCAGGAGGTCTACCGGCTGCAGGGCGTGGCTATCAGCGACAAGCACATCGAAACCATCGTGCGGCAGATGCTGCGCTGGGTGCGCATCGATGAGGTGGGCGACACCAACTTCCTGCTCGAGCAGCAAGTGGACCGCTTCCGCTTCAAGGAGGAGAACGAGCGCGTGCTGGCCAACGGTGGCCGTCCGGCGATCGGGCGTCCGCTGCTGCTGGGCATCACTAAGGCGTCGCTTTCGACCGACAGCTTCATCTCCGCGGCCAGCTTCCAGGAGACCACGCGCGTGCTCACCGAGGCCAGCATCAACGGCGCGGTGGACAACCTGCGCGGCCTGAAGGAGAACGTGATCGTCGGGCGGCTCATCCCTGCCGGCACGGGCCTGGAGTACTACCGCAATGTGCAGCTCTCGCCGGAGCTCGAAGAGGCAGCGGCGCGCGTGCAGCAGGAAGTGCACGCCGAGATCGAGGCAGCCGAGCGCGAGCTGGAGCTGATGCGGCAGGAAGGCGAGGCGGAGGAGATGGCCACCGAATAAGAACAGTTGTCAGTGATCGGTGGGGCCCGGCCCCCGCAGGCTCTTACGAAACGGGGCGATTGATTTAGACGAAAGGCGGTGTTCCGGTTGTCCGGGCATCGCTTCATCGCCTCCCGCTCTCCTACGCTGCGGGCGCTGCGGGCCGCCGGGAATTTGGAACTGTCGATGGCTATCCACTCTCCCCGCACCAGACCCACCGAGCGCGCAAAGCGCACCAACTCCGTTCCGGCTTCGGTTATTGCCTCGCGGTGCAGGCGGCGGAACTCTGCGATGGACTTGTAATCCGGCTCCAGACGGCCCAAAAGCCACATTACTTCCAGGTTTCGACGGCACTCCGCCTCCAGGCGCCGTGAGGACCGAATCTGCTGCAGGTATCCATTAAATACAGCTTTAATAGATCACGAGGATCATAGCCTGGGCGCCCGGTTTCCGCCGCCTCGGCACGAACGAACCCGAGTTCGTTCATCTCCAGCCGCCCAACGAAAGCGTCGATCGCCCGGCAGACGGGATTGTCCGGGACAAGATCGTCGAGCACCACTGGAAACAATGTGCCTTGGCTTCGTCCCTCACCTTGAATGAATCCCATGAAAAATGCCCTCGCTCACCACGAGGGCATTTTCCCATGATTTCCCGGTTCATTCAGACTTTCGTAACAGCCTGGCAAGGCCGGACCTTTCCTTGTATGTCCCTTGATTTCTGGTCCTACGGCAAAAGCGCTTGGGTCATTTCCTCAAGGATCGCTTCGGCCGCCTCGGCCGGATTAGGCGCCTGCGTGATGGGCCGGCCCACGACGAGGTAGCTGGCGCCCGCGCACAGCGCTTCGGCTGGCGTTGCAATGCGTTTCTGGTCATCGGTCCGGCGTGGGGCCTGTGTGCCGGCAGGACGGATGCCAGGAACTACCAACACGCCCTTGGGGCCAGTGAGGGCGCGCACGGCCGCAACCTCCTGCGCCGAACAGACAAAACCGTGAATCCCCGCTTCCAAACCCATCTTCGCCAGCAACTCCACCTGCTTCGCGGGCGAGCGCTTTACCCCGGTCGCCTGCAACTGCTCAACGTCCATGCTGGTCAGCACGGTCACGGCCAGAAGTTCGGGCGGGTTGGCCACGCCGCCCAGCGCCGCGCGCGCAGCGGCCAGCATCGCAGGCCCCCCGGCGGCGTGAACGGTCATCATGCGCACGCCCCATGCAGCGGCCGAGCGTACCGCCCCGGCCACCGTGTTGGGAATGTCGTGAAATTTGAGGTCAAGGAAAACGGAGTGTCCCCGCGCCACCATCGCTTGCAGGACGACGGGCCCGGCGGCGGTAAACAGCTCGAGTCCCACCTTAAACCACTGGCAGGTTCCTTCCAGCCGCTCGACCAGTTCGCTGGCAGCCCGGGCATCGGGCACATCGAGGGCAACGATCAGGCGCTGGCGCGCCTGCGCCAATTTGTCAGGCGCAGGCGCGCATCCAGCGGCGAAGCGGGGTTTCAGCCGTTCGGGGATTGGCATAGAAGAATGCTAACCGATTTTGCGTTGCAGGGCAGCTATAAAGGCCCGAAGCGCGGTACGAAACGCTTGGTTCCGCAATTGGAGGCTATACCCAAAGCGTCAACGCAACACCGTGGATGGATTGGCGCGGCCCTGCGAACCCATCGGTCCAGACCTTGTTCCCTCAGCGAGTCAGGGAAACGGTCCCGGCTGCTCCGGATTTGGGAGTCGGGGCGTTGTGAGTGAGGAGGGTTTTGGATAGGTTGCGATCGGAGAGGGGCAAGAGGATGACGTAAGGCACATCGGTTTGCGAAAATCTGCCGCGCCGTGCCGGATCGCCGAACGGCGGCGCGTGGTCGCCCACGATCACGAAGACCGTAGGCCTCGGCAGGTTTCCAGTGGCCAGTTGCGCAACCGATCGATGGACATTGACGACCAACTGGTACCAGGAGCAGAGCGGCGTATTTGGCTCCAGCGAAAAGTCGGCCAGGCAGGGAGCGCCATCCGGAAGGGTTGCGGGGACCTCGACGGGAAGGTGGGAATTTAATGTCATCCAGTGAATGAAGTAGGGGCGGCCGTCGTCTTCTCCGAGGCGGCGTCCTATCCAGGCAGCAATATCCGCGTCGCAGGTTCCCACGAATGCGCCGGCGCAATCGTGCAATCCCTCTCGCTTGAATGCGTCGTGGAACCATATTTCCTGGAACCCGAGCGTTTTGTACCAGGCGGCGCGATTGAACATATATCCGCTCATCCCATGGAGCGCAATACGGTCGTAGCCAAGAGCCGCAAGCTGTGAGGGAAGGCAGCCGCTTAAATTTACGGCCGGAGCGCTGATGATGTAATAGCCAACCGAATTGCCGCATAGTTCGCGGGCTTCGCCGGCTACTGTCGCCCCATTGAATGGAGCAGTTCCCTGGATCACTTGATATTTGGCAAGGAGACTCGGTTGCAAATACGGCTGGACCAACGCATCGCGCAGGGGTGAGTCTTCGGCGAGTCCCCAGGATTCGACCATCACCAGAACCAGATTGGGCAATACGCGATGATCCCCGCCGGACGTAATTCCCGCGGCTCGGAGGGCGGCTGCCGATGCGCTCGGCACGGGGAGCAGCGGCCCTTTGGATTTCTCTACCTTTTGCCGTATCGCAAAATCGATTCTTGCCAGGCGCACCAGACGAAAGATTGGCGTGCGTGAAAGCCTCCGTACACTGGCGCCACGAAGATTGAGGCGGTCCCCACCTGTGGCCGTGCTCGCCGCGTAGGGGAAACGGCCAGTAGAAAGGCGAATGGAGACAATGTCTTTACCTAGGATTACAGCCAGGAATGCAACCAGGCACAAAGCCGCGCGCCACCGCTGGCTTCTGGAGAATGATTTTACCGGCATCAATACCGCGGTTGCCGCTGCCAGCAGCGCAAGCAGCAAAATTAAGTTTGCATAAAAGAAATGCACGCCAGTGAATGCATGAACCGCGCGGAAGTTTTCCAGGCATTCTCGAACGGGAAGGTAATAGGTCTCGCAGATTCCGCAGAGCACATCCGAGAGGATCATGGCAAAAAGCAGAACTGCGGTGAAAAGCCGCGGCACAAAGAGGGAAATGAGGCCAGCCACAGCGTACTGGACGCAGAACAATCCAGTGCGAGAGAACGTGAACTCATGCGCTGCCAGCCAATACGGGAGATTGGCGAAAACGGTATAAAAAGCCACACAAGTCAGCCACGGTACGTGCTCGCGAACTCGTTCCGCCCAAGTATGCTCCAGTATCGGAGTCATGATGCCCTGTGCGCCACAACCGATCAAGCCCATCTGGCATGTCCTCACATCGCTGCTTTAATAGCGCCAAAATAATGATGAAACAACACGATGCCGAGGTAACTATTTTTGGTTACCTGAGAGCATGGCATTTGATTTTTTACCTCTCTATAGTAACCTACTCGAACCCGTTTTTGAACCCCCTATGAGGTAACGGATTGTGGAACCGGCAGGCAGTCAACAATTACATTGAAAAAAGGGGTCTGAGATGCCAATGGCGTCGATGAAACGGGGTTTTCTTCCCGGAATTGTGTGGTTGGTCGTGGGAAGCATGGCCTGGGGAGAGGCTGTACATACCAACCCCATGAACTACGATCCGCAGGTGCGCGCGGCCTACAATAGCTTTTACAATCTCGATTTTCCGGTCGCAGTCGCGCAGTTCCAGCAGTTTCATGCCGCGCACCCCGGCGACCCGCAGGCCACGGCCTATCTGCTCGACGCCCTCATCTTCCAGGAACTCTACCGGCTCGATCTGCTCGATACCACCTTCTACGCCAACGACGGCTTCCTTACCGGCCGTCATGCCACGGACGAAGACCCGAAACAGCGCGACCGGATCTTCGACTTTGCCGATGAGGCCGTGCGCGAGGCAGACTGGCGGCTGAGCAGGAACCCCAACGATGTGGACGCCCTCTTTGCCCGAGCCTGGGTGCGCGCTCTGCGGTGCACCTATGTAGCGATGGTGGAGCGGGCCTATGTTACCGGCTTCCGCCTTGCGACGAAAGCCAAGGACGACGCCGCGCGGGTTTTGCAATTGGACCCAGATTACGCGGATGCGAAGCTTATCACGGGGGTCTATCAGTACGTTGTCGGCGCTCTTCCCTGGCCCTTTAAGCTGATGATCGGCTTTGCCGGCATCACCGGTTCCAAGTCTACGGGTCTTGCGATGCTTTGGGATGCTGCGCATCGCGGTGTGGCCACGAACCTCGAGGCGCGCACGGCCATTGCCCTTTTCCTGCGCCGCGAGGCCCGGTACAAAGAAGCCATCGAGGTGGTGCGCGGCCTGGAGAAAGAGTACCCGCACGACTTCCTCTTCTGCCTGGAAGAGGCCAACCTGCGCAAGGATGACGGCGAGGGCATGGCTGCGGTGGCGGCTTACCGGCAGATTCTGGCCGACGATGCCAGGCCGGGTTACTTCGCCTCGGCCAAGCTCGAACTGGCCTATTTCGGCCTGGGTGACGCCCTGCACGGCCAGCGCCACTACGATGAGGCGGCGAAAGCCTATGAGCAGGCAGCCTGGACGCCTGCGGTGGGGCCGGAACTGAAGATCCGCTCCCTGCTCGACGCTGGCGAGTGTCACGATCTGATGGGCCAACGCCAGCTTGCCATCCGCGATTACCGGGCCGCGATCGACGCTGGCCCCAATACCTCGCGAGCCGACCAGGCTCGAAGGTATCTGCGGAGCCCCTACAAGGGAGGATAAGCGAGCGACCGGGCGATCCGGCAGCGGGCGGAAATTGGAACCGCCGGAGACCAGGTTTCGTATCCTTGCCAAGGTTGGCCTATTCGTGGGAGGACCGGTTATGGTTGCCTACTGTCAGCACTGTGGAAACGCTTTGCACATCAGCGCGCGCTTTTGCTCGAGCTGCGGCGCCGCTGTGCCCGCATCGCATCCCATCCCCGGCCGGCCGCTCATCCGTCCGCGCCTGGGCCGCCAGATCGGCGGAGTCTGTCTGGCGCTGGCGCAGGCCAACGGATGGGACGTTGCGGTGGTCCGCATTTTCACCGTGCTCGGTTTGATCTTGTCGAGCGGGCTGGTGGGCGTCGCTTATCTCGCCGCCTGGATTGGCATTCCCGAGGAGACGGCGCCGTGTCCGGGGGCTTATCCTCCTGGAGTATGAGCGGCGAGTACCTCTCCGATGGCGCCCGGTTGAGTTTCGCTGACGCGGGCGCGGGACTTCCTGTTGTTTTCCTGCACCCTACCCCTCTCGACCGCGAGTACTGGCGTCCTCTCACGCGGGAGCTTGCGGGCATTCGCGCCATCGTCCCCGATTTGCGCGGCCACGGGCTTTCGGAGCTGGGGGCGCCGCTGCCGGCGGGCGGTTTTGCCCGCATCCCCAGCGCGCCGGTGCTCACGATGGCGCAGCTCGCCTCGGATGTTCTCGCTCTGCTCGATCGTCTGCGCCTGTCAAGGGTTGCCTTTGCAGGTTGCTCCATCGGCGGCTACGTTTTGTTGGAACTGTGGCGGAAGGCCCCGCAGCGCATACAAGGCCTGATCTTTATCTGTTCCAAGCCGCAGCCGGATGCCGAAGCCAACCTGATCAAGCGCGCCGAAACCATTGCGCGCGCCCATTCTGAAGGCGTGCCCGCGCTCTTCGACGGCATGGCGCAGAACCTGCTGGCCCCATCAGCCCGCCGCGATCGTCCCGAACTTGTCGCCGAAGTCCGCTCACGCATGACCCTCACGCCAGAGGCTCTGGTTGCCGTGCAGGCGGGTCTGGCTTCTCGGCCCGATTCTGTTCCCACGGTCGCAACCATCCGCGTGCCCGTGCTTGCCATTGCCGGGGCTGAGGATTCCAGCGTTACTCCCGCGGACATGGAGGCATTCCACGCCGCGCCCGGCGGCTGTGAGTTCCACGTGCTACCCGGCGCCGGCCACCTTGCCGCTTACGAGCAACCGAAAAAGGTTGCGGCGCTGATGGCGCCCTGGCTGCGCCGATTCGAAGCGTGAAAAGGGCAGAGAACAGAGATCAGAGATCAGCTAAGAGCTAACAGCTACAAGCTCTCGTTCAGTTGCGGCTGCGCAGCTTGCTCAGCAGGATCAGGATCTCCATGTATAGCCACACTAGCGTCACCATGATGCCGAAGGCGGCGTACCACTCCATGTACTTGGGAACGCCGTAGGCAACGCCCTGCTCGACGAAGTCAAAGTCAAGAACGAGATTGAGCGCGGCGATGCCGACCACAATGAAGCTGAAGCCGATGCCAACGATGCCGGAGCCGTAAACGGAACTGAAGAAGGAGACGTGAAAAAAGCCAAGCAGCATCTGGGCCATGTAGAAGAGGAAAACGCCGCCGGTGGCCGCCACTACGCCGAGGCGAAACTTTTGCGTGACCTTGATGAGCCCGGACTTGTAAGCGAGCAGCAGCACGAACAGCGTACCGAAGGTCAGCCCCACGGCCTCCATGGCGATACCGGGATAGCGCAGATTAAAGACCGCCGACAGACCGCCGAGCACGAGGCCTTCGAGCAGGGCGTAGATGGGCGCGGTAACCGGCGACCACTCCTTCTTGAAGGCGGTGATCAAGGCGAAGATGAGGCCGCCGAAGACGCCAATCACGATCGCCGGACCGGCGAAGCTCAGGTCCTGTGTCTGCACGAACGAGTTCCACGTCCACGCCGCAGTGGCCACCGCGCACAGCAGCAGAATGCCGGTCTTGTTCACCGTGCCGTTCAGCGTCATGCGCGCCGAGGCGTCCACCAGCTGGCCGCCGTACTGGCTGCGCTGAAAGTCGCTGAAAGTGTTCTGACCGAGGGCTGGATTCGATGTCTTGATCAATGCCATGAGTTGTCTCCGTAGTGCAATGCGAACTGGGGGAAACGCCAAGCTCGTGCAGGCGTCCTGTCCCGCCGCTTTCATTCTAATTGGATCGAAGAAAGTTCATCGGAGTTTCAGTAGCGACAGGGCTGCTCACTCGAACACCCGCACGCCGTACTCGCTTTCGTGGCGCGCAACGGTCGCCATCAGGTTCTCGATCGCACCCACGGGCTGGATGCCGCCGCGCGCGCCCTGCGCCATGCAGTTCATCGCTGCCGCCGCGCAGGAGAAATCGAGCTGCCGCTTCAGAGGCCAGTTCCGCAGCAAGCCGTAGATGAATCCGGCGCGGAAGACGTCGCCGGCCCCCGTCGTGTCGGCCACCGGAACGCGATAGGCGGCGCTGTGCAGCAACTGCTTGCCGTCCCAGGCCAGCACGCCGTCCTCGCCAAGCGTTGCCGCGCTCAGCCGGCATCCGTAGCGCGACTTCATGCGCCGCAGCGCGCGCGCCAGGTTGTTATCGTCCATCAGCCGGCAGGAGAAATCCTTGCTGACGATCAGATAATCGATGTTCGCCGCCAGCTCTTCGATACCGGGGTAGGTGTCATCGAGATCGGCCACCACGGGAATTCCGGCCGCCCGCGCCCAGCTTGCGGCCAGAGTGGCCGCCGCCGTGTCGTGCCCGTCTATATGCAGGAGCCGCGCGTTGACCACCCACTCGCGGCGCAGTTCTTCCGGCTTGAGGGTCATCTGCTCGTCGCGGCGGCAAAGCACGGTGCGCTCGCCGCCCGCGTCCACCAGAATGAGCGACTGCGGACTCACGCCGCCAGGCGCCTTGATGAGGCGCGCCTCCACGCCCGCGCGCTCGAATGCCTGCTCGTGCAGCCGCGCCGCGTCGTCGTCGCCCAGCTTACCCACGTAGCGGGTGCGCAGGCCCCAGGTCTGGCAAGCCACCACGGTTGTCGCCACCTGGCCTCCCGGCATCACGTGCGCCATGTTGTACTCGATCTTCGAGCCGCGCTCGGGGTATGCGGGCAGCGGAATGAGCGTATCTGTGGCGTTGAGGCCCACGCCTACCAGGTCAACTTGGGGTACCTCAGCCATTCCGCCATTGTAATTAGCTGGCGGTAGAGCGCCTGCGCACTGAGATACTGAAAGCGGGGATGCTGTAGGCTCAAAAGAGGATTTCTTCTGGTTTTGGACTGGATTCGTGGGACAAACAACAACACCTTCGCGCCCTTTTCACTATCCGCGGCCCGGCGCCGCGCTGCATTGCGATAGCGCCTCGCTGGAGGCCCTGGCCCGCCGCTTCGGCACGCCGCTCTACGTCTACTCCGCCGGACAGATTGCCGCGCGGCTCGGGCTGTTCCAGCAGGCCTTTCCCGGGCGGGACAATCTAGTCTGTTACGCGGTGAAAGCCAACTCCGCGCTGGCCATTCTCAAGCTGCTTGCCGATCGCGGCGCGGGCTTCGACATTGTCTCCAGCGGCGAGCTTGAGCGCGTATTGGCCGCCGCTCCGGAAGCGGCGGGCAGGGTGGTTTTCTCCGGCGTGGGCAAGACGGTTGCGGAGATTGAATTGGCGCTGCACGCGGGGATTCTCCAGTTCAACGTGGAAAGCCAGGCGGAGCTGGCGCTGCTCGCGACGCGCGCACGCAGGCTCAAAATCCGCGCCCGCTTCGCGCTGCGTGTCAACCCCGATGTTTTCGCCGATACGCATCCCTATATCTCCACCGGCCTGCGCGAGCACAAGTTCGGCATCGACATCCGCCGCGCGTCCGCCATCTACAAGAGCGCGGCAGACAACCGCTGGCTCGAGGCGCATGGCGTCAGCGTCCACATCGGCTCGCAGATTCGCTCCGCGGCCCCATTTGGCGCGGCCATTGAGCGGGTGAGCAAGCTGGTGCGGCAGCTCCGGGGCGAGGGCATCGCGCTCCAGGCCGTCGATGCCGGCGGCGGCTTGGGCATTGACTATCACGGCGGCGCGTTTGACGCAGCGGCCAAGGTTGCGGAGTACGCTGCGGCGCTCGAAGGCGCGCTGGGCGATTTCGATGGCCGCCTGCTCATCGAGCCAGGCCGTTTCCTCGTGGCGCAGGCCGGAGCACTGGTGGCGCGCGTGCTCTACGTCAAGCGCAACGGCAGGAAGACCTTTGTCATTACCGACGCAGCCATGAACGACCTGATCCGCCCCGCGCTCTACCAGGCGCATCACGAGATTGTGCCGGTACGGCCCAGAGCCGGGAAGCCGCGCATCGTGGATGTCGTGGGTCCGGTGTGTGAATCCGGCGACCTTTTCGCGCGCGACCGCAAACTTGCGCGCGTCGAGCCCGGCGACCTTGTGGCTCTGCTTGATGCCGGAGCATATGGCATGGCGCAAAGCTCCAACTACAATTCGCGTCCTCGCGCCGCAGAAGTGCTGGTGGAGGGCGCGAAAGCGCGGCTCATCCGCCGCCGCGAGACGATCGGCGATTTGCTGGCGCCGGAGAGGATTTAACGCCACGGCTCGCGCCGGGAACATCGGACGGGCGGCATAGTTTCGAATTTGCCGCGCCAGCCCATAGTGCCCGCTCTATGATCGAGTGGGGGATTCACCATGCACTTTCGACTCCAAATTGAGGGCGTAGCGGCGATTGCGGCGCTGGCGTTGGGATCATTCGTACCGGCTCACGCCGCTTCCTTGAAAGTGAAGACCGGGCAGGGAAAGGTTCACGGCAAACTCATCAACGATGGTAAAGTACGCGCGTTTCTTGGCATTCCCTATGCCGCGCCGCCAGCGGGCGGCCTGCGCTGGAAGGCGCCCCAGCCGCCCGCGCGCTGGAAGGGAGTTCGGGACGCGACCCTGTATGGCGCGCGCTGCGCGCAGAACACTGTCTCTGAAGATATGACCTTTCAGGATAGCGGCCCCAGCGAGGATTGCCTTTTTCTCAACGTCTTTACTCCCGCCGGCGCGAAGTCCAATAGCAAGCTGCCTGTGATGTTCTGGATTCATGGCGGCGGCTATATGGACGGCTCCGCCTCAGAGCCGCGCCACGACGGCGATTTTCTGCCCACGAATGGTGTTGTGCTGGTCACGATCAACTATCGGCTCGGCGTCTTTGGCTTTTTGGTTACTGAGGATCTGGTGAAAGAAGGCAACGGAACGGCTGGGAACTACGGTTTGCTGGACATGGTGGCGGCGCTGCAATGGGTGAAGGCCAACATCGTGCGCTTTGGCGGCGATCCCGGCAATGTGACCATCTTCGGCGAAAGCGCCGGTTCCTTTGCCGTGAGCACGCTCATGGCGTCGCCTTTGGCGCAAGGGCTGTTTCAAAAGGGAATCGGCGAGAGCGGAGCCGCGCTGGGTAACGGCTTGGGTGGCAATACTGTTGCCAAGCAGGCGCATCTGGAGAGCGCGTGGGTTGCTTCGCTGGGCGCCAAGTCGCTTGAGGATCTGCGCGCCATGCCCACTGCGGCAATTCTCCAGGCTGCCGGCAAGCAGGGTGCGCCGCGGTTCGCGCCGGTTATCGACGGGAAACTGCTGACGGAACCTGTGGCCGATACCTACGCCGCCGGAAAGCAGGCGCATATCCCGCTGCTGGCCGGATGGAATCGCGACGAAGGCAGCGGCGCCGTCAAAGAGGGCATGACAGCCGAACAGTGGAAGAATACTGCGCAGAAACTCTTCGGCGATCGTTCCGCGGAATTTCTCAATCTCTACCCGGCCGGAAACGATGAACAGGCGCTGCGCTCGGCCATCGATTATTCCGGCGATACATTTATTGCCTTCGGTACGTGGAAGTGGGTCGAGGCGCAGGTGAAGACCGGCGATGCGCCGGTGTACCGGTACCACTTCGAGCTGGCCGCGCCACCCAGCAAGTATCATCCCGGCTGGTTCGCGTTCCACTCCGACGACATCGAATATGTTTTTGGAACGCTCGATACCCGGCCCGGCGCCGCGTGGCGTCCGGAGGACCGCAAGCTGAGCGAGCAGATGATGTGCTACTGGACGAATTTTGCGAAGACCGGTGACCCCAACGGGCCTGGACTGCCCAAGTGGCCGCGGTTTGAACAAAGCGGCATGCTTCTGCATCTGGACAGCGAGATTACTACAGGTCCGGACACGGTGCGGCCGCGCTACGAGTTCTTGCTCAAGGGACTCTCAGAAGAAACGCGCTGACGAAAACAGAAGGTTTGCTTACTGTTTTACGCCGGAGGCCGCGGCAAAGCCGGCAATCTGCGAGGAAGGGGCGGCGCTGGAAGGCGGCGGAGCGGCGAAGGTTGAACCATTGGCATTGATGGCCCCGGAGTAATCGGGCCCAAGGCCGAGAGTCTTGAGAGCGCGTGAGTCAGGCATCAGTTTGGTCTGCCATCCATGATCGGCCTGATACTTCTGCATCGCGGCGATGGTGGTCGCATCCCATTTGCCGTTCGGCTCGCTGTTCAGGTAATGCTCGCGGATAAGGGCCTGCTGAATCTGTGTCACCCGCTCCGGATCGATGGCTTGCTGGCCACGAGCCCGGTGCGATCGATGCTTACTGTGCGCGTGCTTGTGCGAGGAGCTGATTTGGCCGCTGGTGGGCGGCCGATGCACGTGCGATGCGTATGCGGACGGCGCGATAAGGGCCGCTGAAATCAAGAATGCAAGACTTGCATGAGATAAAGCCATGCTTGTACCGCCGTGAAAAAAGTTAAAATGTGCGGAACTCTCCGTTGCAATTTAACCAAACGTATCGCAATGCGGCAAGGGAAAAATCAACCGCACGCCATGCGCCGGAGTCACTTTGGAAACCAGCGCCGCCGGCGGCTGTCCGCCGCCGGCGCCAGTTCCGTGTGGCTATAACGTCCCGCCGGGGTAGTTGATACCGCTCTCAGGATGGCGCGGATCGATCACCTCCAGGACGACGTCGTCGCCGGTCTTGAGCTTGCTCACCACGGCATCGAATTCCTCCCTGGTGCCGGTAGGCTGCCTGTTGACATGCGTGATGACCAGCCCAGGCTCCAATCCCTGCAGATCGGCGAAGGAGCCGGTCCTGACCGAATCGATGATCACGCCGGAGGTGTGCAGTTTGGCGGCCATCTGCGCGGTGATACCGTGGACCGCGAGGCCCAGCTTGGCTTCGCCTGCGCCGCCTCCGCCTTCCGGATTGCTTTCGGGCTGCGAGTTATTCAGATCGGCGAAGACCTTGTCGCGATCGCCGATGGTCACCGTGGTACCTTGCGGCTTGCCGTCACGAATGTACCCCAGGCGGATGGTCGATCCAGGCCGGCGGCTGGCAATTTCGTTCACCAGGTCGTCGCCGTCCTTGATGCTGCGCCCATCGATGGTGGTGATGATGTCGCCCGACTTCAGGTCGGCCTTATCCGCAGGCCCGCCCGGCTGCACTTCCTGCACCAGAACGCCATTCTTGAAGCCGTATACGCGATTGACGGCGCCTGATAGCCCCTCGCGGAACCGGATGCCGATGGAGCCTCGCGTAACCTTGTGGCTGGGGCTGATGAGGTCGTTGTAGACCGCGACCACCGTGTTCGAGGGCATAGCGAAGCCGATACCTTCATAGCCGGCCGACTGCGTGTAGATGGCCGTGTTCACGCCGATGACCTCGCTGTTCATGTTCAGCAGCGGGCCGCCGGAGTTGCCGGGATTGATGGCCGCGTCCGTCTGGATGAAGTGCTGAAACTGCCCCGGAGCGCCCTGATCGATGGTCCGGTTCTTGGCGGAGATGATGCCGGCGGTGACGGTCTGCGCCAGCGTAAACGGGCTGCCGATGGCCTCCACCCAGTCGCCCACCTGCGCCGTGTCGGAGTTACCCATCTTGACCGTCGGGAGCGGGGTGCTGGTATCGATCTTGATTACCGCCAGGTCCGTGGCTTTATCGGTACCGATGACGCGCGCCGGCCGGCCCAGGTCCTGGGTGTCGGGATCCGTCGAGAGCTTGACGTAAATCTTGTCGGCTTTGTCGATCACGTGATCGTTGGTGATGATATAACCCTTGGGATCGACGATGAAGCCCGAGCCCAGAGACTCCTGTACGCCGCCATTGTCGCCTTCATCCGGCGTCGGTATCTGGCCGAAGAAGCGATTGAAGAAGTCCTGGAAGTTGTCCGGAGCCTGCCCCTCGTTATCCTGGCCGTCGTCGCCGGGATTCTGTTGATCGGGCTGCGACCGGAACTGATGGAAATTTCGCCGGCCGTGATTGCTCGACTGCTTGGGCAAAGTCTGTGTATTAATGTTCACCACCGCCGGTCCCACCATTTTGGCGATTCGCACGAAATCATTCGGCGGGATCGTCGAATTAACGACCTTGAGGGGGGTGGCGTCCGCGCTGTCGCTCTGCTTCTCCTGTCCGCGAACTCCGTGTGCGGCAAACGATCCGGCAACAACAGCGGCCGAGAGCGTGGCGAGCAACAGAAATGTCGAGGCAAGACGGCGCGAGCGGAGCCGTTCGAAGAGCAGTTTCATAAAATTCAATGACCTCATAAGGCACCCAGCCTGACGGCCGGCATGTGGAAAGTACCTCTTCATAGTATAGCCAACTCAAAAGCATCCCGGCTCGTCTGCCGGCTTATGCGGAGCGCACTGGCAAGGGGCGCGTCAAAAGCTGTACCTAGACAGTTAGACGCGGCGCCGGGTAAGACAGCCGCGTATTGGCGCAAAGTTGTGCGCACATTTTGACAAGCTCGCGTTACTGCTCCGCTGCCCACTCCAGCGTGGCAAGAGTCAGCAGCAGCACGCGCTTGAGCGCGAGCTCGCGGTCCTTGGGCGAGTACCATTCGCGCAGCGTGTGCGCAGCGCCGCCCTCCCCTCCGGCGCCAATGGAAAGGGCAGGAACACCGAGCGCGAGCGGAATATTGGCGTCCGTTGAGCCGACGCGGAGGTCGGTGCGGAGGCCCAGATGCCGGTCGACAGCGCGAAGCGCGGCCAGCAGCGGGGAGCCGTCCGGTAGTTGCGCGGCGGGGCGGTCCCCGATCTTGGAAACTGCAAACGACAACAACCCGCGAGAACCGGCATTTGCAGCCTTCGCTCTTGCATTGCTGTGCTCAACGGCCTGCTCGACGGCGCGGTGCAGCGCAGCTTCGAGACGTAGAAGCTCGTTTGGAGCCGTCGAACGGAAATCAACCGTAGCCTGCGCACTTTCAGGGATCGAGTTCACGCTGATGCCTCCATGGATTGTGCCCAGGTTGAGCGTGCTGCGCGGTTCCTCGGGCAGGTGCGTCTCCGCCAGCATGGCCAGCGCAGAGGCCAGCGCCGCGATAGGGTTGGGCGTGCCCGCGTCAGTAAAACTGTGACCTCCTGGCCCGGTAATCGTGACTTGGTAGCGGAGGCTGCCCAACGCCTGGGTTACGGCCGCATCCGCGCCCGCGCCGTCGAGAACGATGTGAGCAGCGACGCGGCCGGCCATCTGGCTCTGCTCGTAAATATGACGCACGCCACGCAGGTTGCCTTCTCCTTCTTCGCCGACATTGCCCAGCACGGCTAGCGGCGCCGCCAGCTGCACTTGGGACTGGATCAGGGCGTGGACGATCGCCAGCAGTCCTGCTACGCCGGCCGCATTGTCGCATGCGCCGGGCGCTTCGAGGCGCTCTCCGTTGAGCATGGGATGGATCGGCGTGCCGGCGGGAAACACGGTATCAATGTGTGCCGAGAGCAGAACCAGCGGCCCGGTGCTTTCCGAAGGTCCGCCACGGCGGATGGCAGGCAGGATCGCAAGAACATTTCCGGCAGCGTCGATCTCAATGTTGCTCAGGCCCGCTTCGCTAAATCGTTGGGAGAGCCACTTGGCCCGCGCTTCTTCGCCGTGAGCCGGCGCAGGTATTGCCACCAGTTCTATTTGCCAGTCCAGGATGGTTTTAGGATTCGCGTGCAGCCAGGCAAATGCAGCGTGAATTGGTCTTTGTGCGGCGAGCGCCGTGACCCGTGAAAATGCCGAAGTTGGGGAAAGAACCGGCATAGAGATGCATTCAGAGTAGCAGGAGCGAACCGCCCCGATGGTGATTCTCGTTCCATGCCCCAGGCGTAGGCGGCAAAATCTCAAATTGCGACTTGCAGGAGTTCCTTCGGGGGGTACTCCACCGAATGAAGAAACAAGCCGCGCGCCGGCGCCGTGGGGCCGGCCGCTGACCGGTTCGTCGCCGCGAGAATTCCGGGAAGCTGTTGCAAGGCAAGATGGCCTCGGCCCACATCGAGCATGGTTCCCACCAGGTTGCGCACCATATGGTGCAGAAAGCCGTTGCCGCGGACACGGTAAACAAGAAGCTCACCGGCATCCGTGGAGCGCTCTTCCCAAGCCGAGGAAAAAATGGTTTTGACGGTGGACTCTGGCGATACTGCCGCGAGTTGCGCTGCAAGCGCTTTTTCCCCATGGTCCAGTTCCGAGCCGCTCACAAGCTGTCGGCGTGCAAGGTCGGGATCGGTGGCGGCAAAACTCTGAAAGTCGTGTTCGCCTTCAAAAAACCGTGCCGAAGCTTGCAGCGCCTCGAAATCAAGTGGCCAGGGGCGTGCGTAGACATAGCGAGCCAGAAAGGGCGGGCAAATTGCCCCGCGAAAGATCCGGTACTCGTAGGTTTTGGCAACCGCGGAGTGCCGCGCATGAAAGCCGCTTCGTACGGCCCTGGCTTCCAGGATTCTGATCGACGACGGCAGAGTACGGTTCAGCGCGCGACGCAGGTTTTCCGCCGGAATGGGAGCTTGTAGCGCGAAGCTGGCCACTTGGGCCAGCGCGTGCACTCCAGCATCGGTTCGGCCCGAACCCTGCGGCAGCGGGGTTTCGCCGGTGATGCGCCCCAGAGCCGCCTGCAGCTCTCCTTGGATCGTCGTTTGACCGGGCTGCACCTGCCAGCCCTGGAAATCGGTGCCGTCGTAGGCGAGGGTGAGCATCCAGGTCCTGAGGCCCGAGTTGTGCTTGGCGCAATCGGTCATAGGAGTTGCTGCAATCAGGGTATCTGACGCGGACTGGGGAGGAACATCGATGCGCGAGCTGCTGCGGCTGGGGACGAACGGCAGAGGGGGTGAAGAGGAGCGGCTGCTTCTGACTAAGTGGTTGCTGCGAAATGAGTTGTAAATTTTCGGAAGAATTTTTCGGGGAATTCGTAGTCCAGAGGACGGATTGGATGTATTTTACTAACTAGTTAGTTAAATTTCGGAATTGCGCGGCCTATGTCGCTGGCGGCTGGTGGTAAGCAAAACGGCAAAATTTTCTGACGGCGCGGACACGCGAGAAATGGCAAGCGATTGGAACGAGAGAGGTATCCATTTCGTAATCAACGATGAGCCTAATTGACCACGAGGAAAGCGATAATCGTTCTAAACAGAATCGAAACGTGCATCCGGTGCGGCTGATTGGCCGCCAAGAGGCATCATGATCCGCGGCGCAACGATTTAGTGAGAGGGAATATGCATTTATTCAGAATGGGTGTATCTGACCGGGAGCGCGGTAGAGCAGGCAGGGAACGCGTAGGAACGAAGCAGGAGGAAAGAAAGCGGGTTCGGGCGGGCGAACGGTTGCGCGCCGTTGCGGCCGTCCTGCTGACCTTGACGGCGACCATGCCGCCCGGCGTAGCGCAGGAAAACGGAGCGGGCTCGAAGGGACCGGACAAGGCGGCTTCGGAACTGCCCATTGCGCCCGCGCCGATGCCGACGCAGCCGATTCCGCTGCTTACGTCGAGCCGCGATTATTCGAAGGCTTTCGCGACGTGGATCGGAAATCCGATCAACATCTTCCGGCCAACGACGATTCCCAAGGCGAGCTTTACGAACTCCGTGCGGCTTGCCGACCTGATGAAGGACGGAAAGATTTACCTGAGCCTTTCCGACGCGCTGGCGCTGGCGATCGAGAACAACTACGACATTGCGATTGCGCGCTACGACCTGGACATTGCCGAAACCGATATTTTGCGGACGCGGACGGGAGCGACGCCGCTGGGCGCGCCATCGGGGCTGGTGACGGGAACGCTCGGCGGGTCGACTTCGACGCTGTCGACGGGCGGCGGACCCGGCGGAACGACGGTGGGCTCGGGTGGCGCGGGTTCTGGCGTGAATGGACTGACGCTGACGACAGCCGGGGCTGGGCCTAACCCTCAGGTTCTGGATCCCACGCTGACCGGCATGATCGAACTGCAGAGGCAGGAGTCGCCGCAGACGAGCATCTTTTCTCCGCGCGCCTCGACGAATACCAACCAGTACAACTTTACGTACAACCAGGGCTTTGTGACGGGCACAGCGTTGCAAGTGAGCTTCAACAACCAGCGACTGACGACGAACAATACTTTTTACGATTACAGCCCACTGTTCAGCTCGAGCTTCCAGGCCCAAGTGACACAGCAGTTGTTGCAGGGCGCGGGGATCTGGGTGAACAAGCGCTTCATGTACCAGGCGCTGAACGACCGGCGCATCACGGACTCCTCGTTCCGGCAGCAGATTCTCTACACCGTGAACCAGGTGGAGACGATCTACTGGGGCCTGGTTCAGGCGTACGAGGACGTACAGGCCAAGGAGCGGGCGCTGGAACAGAGCCAGCAGTTGCTTTCCGACAACAAGAAGCAGTTGGAGATTGGAACGATGGCGCCGCTGGACGTGGTGAACTCGGAATCGAGGGTGGCCACCGATGAGCAGGCGCTGATCAGCGCGCAGAGCGCGTTGGAGTATCAGCAGCAGATCATCAAGCAGGCGATCACGAGGAACCTGAACGATGCGCAGCTTTCGGCGGCGCCAGTGATTCCGACGGACCGCGTGAGCCTGGAGGCGCTGCCGGAAGAAAGCCAGCCGGTGGAGGCTCTGGTGCAGGAGGCATTCCAGCAGAGGCCGGAGCTGGAACAGGCCGTGCTTACGCTGCGCAACGACGAGATCACGCTGAAGGGCGCGCGCAACGCGCTGCTGCCGACTCTGAATGTGTACGGATTCTATGGTGGCAGCGGGGTGGGTGGATCGCAGAGCCCGGATTGTTACAACTTTCTCGCCAGCCCTCCGGGACCGTGCGCTCCGGGTCTATATCCCACGGTCGGCTACGGCGCCACACTGAACCAACTGGTAAACAGCAGTTCGCCGAACAAGGGCGCGGGCTTCAACCTGACCATCAACCTGCGCAACCGCGAGGCGCAGAGCGAGCAGGAGCGGTCGCTGATGGAGTACCGGCAGGCGGAGCTCAGGCTGGAGCAATTGCACACGGAGATCCGGATGCAGGTGACCAACGCGATGTACGCGCTGACCAACGATCGCGCGCAGGTGAAAGCGGCGGTGGCGGCGCGCGACTACGCGCAGCAGAGCCTGGATGCAGAAGTGAAGAAGCTGCGCCTGGGCGCTTCGACGACCGCCAACGTGTTGCAGCAGCAGCGCAACCTAGCGATGGCGGAAGACAACCTGATTGTGGCGCATGCAGGGTACGCGAAGGACCGCGCGGGACTTTACCAGACACTGGCCTCAACCTTGCAGCACTACGAGATCAATCTGACGGAGGCAGCAGCGGGAACCGTCACCACAGCGCCGGTGGTGCCTGGAGTGGAACCGGCCAAGCCGGGCAATGAGCCGTCGATGACTCCGCCGGCGGCGAACTAGGCGGCGCTCGCATGGAAGACGAGGTCCGGCCTTGTGCCGGGCCGTTTCTTTCTTTAATGTGCAAAAGCGGGCTCGGAAGGGTTACCGCTCCGCAACCAAATCGAGCAGGTTAAAAAACTCGGGAAAGCTGATGGCGGCGGAGCCAGCGCCCTGGATGAGCGTATCGCCTTCGGCGCGGAGTGCGGCGATGCTGAATGCCATGGCGATGCGGTGATCGCCGCCGGAGTCGATGACTGCGCCGTGAAGCGCTTGGCCGCCGGGAACGTCGAGGCCGTCCTCGAATTCCGCGACCTCGGCGCCCATGGCGCGGAGATTCTTTGCGACCAGGGCGATGCGGTCGGATTCCTTGACGCGCAGCTCGCGTGCGCCGCGGATGCGAATACCGCCGCGTGTGAAGGGTGCGATGGCCGCGAGCACCGGCAGTTCGTCAATGAGTTGTGCCGCGAGCACGCCGCAGATTTCCGTCGAGCCAAGGCCCTCCGGCGGAGCTGAAATCTGCACCGTACCTGCCAGCTCGGCATGTTTCTCTTCAAGATGCAGGACAGCGACGCGCGCGCCCAGAGCGGTGAGTACGTCGAGCAGTGTGGCCCGCGTGGGATTGAGTCCGATGGAATCGACGACGAGGCTGGAGCCTGGAAAGAGAGAGGCGGCGCAGAGGAAAAATGCGGCGGAGGAGAGGTCGCCGGGGACGGCGGCGTCGATGGCGCGGAGCCGTTGCGGGCCGGCGATGGAGACCGAATCCGATGTCCGCGTGAGCGTGGCCCCAAAGGCGCGGAGGGCGAGTTCGCTGTGATCGCGGGTGCGGACGGCCTCGTGGACCGTAGTCATGCCGGTGGCTTGCAGGCCTGCGAAGAGGACACAGCTTTTGATTTGCGCACTCGGAACCGGCGTTGTGTAGTCAATGGGGCGAAGCGGTCCGCCCTCAATCGTGAGAGGCGCGTGGCCTTCGGTCAGCGTGAGGCGCGCGCCCATGAGCTCGAGCGGCTTTCGGATGCGCTCCATGGGGCGGCGCGAGAGGGATTCGTCGCCGATGAGCGTGAAACGGCCTGTCTGCGGCGCGAGCAGGCCGGAGATCATGCGCACGGTCGTGCCGGAGTTGCCGCAGTCGAGCGGACGAGCGGTGGGAGTGACGCGGCCGGCGACGCCGGTGATCTCGATGGAGTCGTTGCCGGTGCGAGCGACTTTCGCGCCAAGGGCCTGCATGCAGGCGAGGGTGGAGGCGCAGTCGGCGCCGGTGGAGAAGTTTGTGAAGCGAGAAGTGCCTGCAGCGAAAGCGCCAAGCATCGCATAGCGATGGCTGATGGATTTGTCGCCGGGCAGACGAAGGCTTCCGTAGACGTTTCGCGCGGGGCGAATGAGGCGTTCCTGTGCGGCGATGGGCAAATGAGCTCCGGTGAGTGTGTCGTCATTCTTGAGTGTATCGGAGCGTGGCGGGGCAGTGGCTAGCGCACGTGCAGCACAATGATGGTTTCGTCGTCGAAGCGGTCGTGCGTGCCCTGAAAGCGGATGACATCGGCGAGGATGGCGTCAGCGATTTCCTGGGCGCGCAGATCGCGGCTTTCGCAGAGGAGTCCCGCGAGGCGATCCTGGCCGTACATTTCTTCCTTCTCATTTTCCGCGTCGAGAATGCCGTCGGAGACGAAGACGATGGCGTCGCCGGGTTGCGTGGCGACGCTGAACTCTTCATAGGTGACGTTGGGGAACATGCCCAGCGGAAAGCCCTCGGCGCGGACAGGGAGCGCCTGTCCGGCGCGGCAGACGACGGGCTGGACGGCTCCGGAGTTGGCGACCTGAAGGGTCTGGTTCTCGTCGTTCCAGAGGGCGAAGAGCATGGTGACATATTGGGACTCGAGCTTGCGCTCCTGCAGCGCGTCATTGAGGAGAGCGAGCATAGCTGCCGGCTCGGGCTGTTGCGCGGCGGCGGCGCGCATGATGCCGCTGACGAGCGCGGCGAAGAGCGCGGCGGGCGCGGCCTTGCCGCTGACATCGCCGAGCACGATGGCGGTACGGTTGGGGCCGTAGTCGAGGAAGTCGTAGAGGTCGCCGCCGATGGTGCGGGCGGGCAGAAAGCGCACGGCCATATCGGCGTGAGGATGCGAAGGCGCTTCGTTGGGCAGCAAGCGAAGCTGCACCTCGCGAGCCATGGCGATGTCCTTCTCGAGCTGGCGTTCCTGGCGATGCACGGCTTGGTAGAGACGCGCGTTTTCGATGGCGATGGCGATCTGCGAGGCCAGGGTGGCGAGCATGCCCTCGTGCTCTTTATTGAAGAAGCCTGGACGGGTGTGCTCAAGGTCGAGCACGCCGATGACGCGGCCCTTGTAGAAGAGCGGGACGATCAGCTCCGAGCGGGTCTCGGGGTTCATGGGCAGATAGCGCGGATCCTGGCTGACGTCAGGGACATTGATGGGTCTCCACTCGCGCACCGCGGCGCCGACAAGACCGCTGCTGATGGGAACGCGGCGTATAGGCGCGTGGACGTAACCAAAGCGCCAGGCGTAGCGTGTGACGAGGGTCTCGCCTTTCTCATCCAGCAGCATGATGGTGAACATCTGGTAGTCGATGAGGCGGCGCAGGAGCTGGCCGACGCGCTCCAGGAGGGGGTTGAGATCGAGGATGGAGGCCAGCTCGACGGCGATCTCGTTGAGGACCTCGAGGGTCTGCGCCTGGCGGGAGACGCGGGCGTAGAGACGGGCGTTCTCAATGGACTGGGCAATGCGCGAGGCAGTGAGGGTGAGCACGTGAAGATGCTCGGGGCGGAAGAAGTTGGGCTGCTCGCTTTCAATGTCCATGACGCCGATGAGGCGGTTCTTTGCGATGAGGGGAACAGCCAGCTCGGAACGCACGTCGGGATTGGCATTGATGTAGTACTCCGCGGTGGAGACGTCGTTGAGGAGGATGGGCTGGCGCGTGAGCGCGACCTGGCCGACAACACCCTTGCCGACAGGGACACGCGTGCGCTCGACCTGGGGCGTGTGGCCGATCTGAAAACGCATGCGCAGCTCGTGCGTGCGGTCGTTGAGCAGGAAGATGGCAAAGATACGGTAGGGGATGAGGGCGCGAACCAGCTCGGAGGTGCGGGCGAGCAGGGTTTGCAGGTCGAGTGTGGTGTTCAGCGCGTCGGTGAGACGCATAAGATAGGCGACGTCGGCGGGCTCGATGCGCGCGTTGATGGGGTCGAGAGCGGCCGGCGAGGCAGAGGAGTCGGCGGGGCGATAGTCGCCTTCGAAGTCATGCGGCGGCGGAGATGGAGGAGCGTCAGACATTGGCGGTCAAGGAATGATAACGCAGGGAACAGCTTCTAGCCTCCAGCTTCTAGCTACTAGCTTTAACTCAAGGTCAGCCTGCGATGAAAAGAGCAGCGGGGTCCTTCTGAAAATCGGTCTTTGCGGGTGTGGGTGGAGGCAATCTCGTCAAATTCGATTGGACGAAGCCATTGTGCTCGACCCTCGAAACCAAGAGCTAGCGGCCAGAAGTTTTCTTACTCCGCGCCGAGTTCGCGCACGATGGCGACCGAGGCTGCGGAACCAATACGGTTGGCGCCTGCTTCCAGCAGGGCTCGAACAGCGGCAAGAGCACGGATGCGTCCGGCAGCCTTGACGCCGCAGCGCGCGCCCGCCACGCCGCGCAACAGAGCGATATCGGCCGGTGTCACGCCGCCGGAGGCAAATCCGGTCGAGGCGCTGATAAAGTCCGCGCCGGCCTGGATAGCGATCTCGGAGGCGCGCAGCTTCTCCTCCATGGTGAGCAGGCAGGTCTCCAGATTCACCTTGAGCAGGGCGCCGTGATGATGGGCCACTGTGACGGCAGCGTGGACGGCGTGATGGACAGCGTGGTGGTTGCCGCTCTTGAGCTGGCCGATGGGAAGGACCATTCCAAGCTCGCGGGCGCCCAGGCGGATCAGCGCGGCGGCTTCCTGCCGCAAGGTTGATACAAGCGAGGCGCCGAAAGGGAAGCCGAGAACAACGCCCACCGGAATACCCGTACCGGCGAGCAAACTGATCGCTGTGGATGCCCAGATAGGATTGACCACGACGCAGGCAAAACGGTAGCGCGCGGCCTCGGCACAGTGGGCTTCCACCTGCTGGCGCGTAGCATCTGGCTTAAGAAGTGTATGGTCGATCACCGCTGCGAGCGACTGCCAGTTGGCAAGAGTTTCGGCGGTAAACGCGGCCGAGTCAAAAGTCCCGCTGTCAAATTCCAGATCGGAATCCTGGACGGAGATGGAAACAGTCATGGGGGATGCTCCTTGTACTCGGCGGACACAGCTGGCAGGCCGGTTCATCCGAGAGTTCCGGGAGTTGAGTATACGACGCCGCCCGCCCGTGACAGATGAATCGTTGCCCAATCTTGCGATTGTCCGGTCGTATCTGGAAAGGAAGAAGCGATGTGCGGCTGCACTACGCGGTCTGGTCCGGCGCCATGATACAGATGTCGGGCAGGTTGCGGTAACGCTCGCCATAGTCCATACCATACCCGATGACAAAGAGGTTGGGGATGGAGAAACCGACGTAATCGGCCTCGATCTTCTCGATGCGCCGTGAGGGCTTGTCGAGCAGCGTGGCGATGCGCAAGGTCTTGGGATGCTGCTGCAGGAACAGCTTGCGCAGGTAGGCGAGGGTGAGGCCGGTGTCGAGAATGTCCTCGACGATGAGAACGTTCTTGCCTTCGATGGGCTGATCGAGGTCCTTGATGACCTTGACGGCGCCGGAGGACCGCTGGCCGCTGCCATAGCTCGAGACGGCCACGAAGTCGAAAGTGGCGTCGGCCTGGATGGCGCGAGAGAGATCGACGAGAAAGAACGCCGCGCCCTTGAGCACCCCGATCATGACCAGCTTTTCGCCGTTCAGGTCACGCGAGATCTGCGCGCCCATCTCGGCGACGCGGTCGGCAATCTGTTGGCGGGAATAAAGAACGTCAAGGCCTTGGGTTGCCATGGCAGCCATGAACACAGTATCGCGCGGAATTCGATTGGATCAAACTGTGTAAATCGGGGGTGGAAACGCGAATTGGGTGGGGGCAGCAGCTTGAGATGACAGCGCGTCTATACTGAAAGAGAGATGATTCCCTATCTGCACATCGGATCGTTCAACCTGCCCACCTTCGGGCTGATGCTGTGGGTGGCGGTCGTGATTGCGGCGATTGTGGCCGACCGGGCGTTCAAGCGGGCGCACATTGACGCAGACGCGGTGGGGATGGTGGCGGTTGCCCTTGTGGTCGGTCTCATTGGCTCCAAGATTTGGCATGTGCTTGACTCAATGGACGAGGTTCGGAACGAGGGTTGGCGCGTTTTGTGGAGCAACGCCGGATTTGCATGGTACGGAGGCCTGACCTTTGGCATCGCGGCGCTGGTGCTGATGGGTTGGCGAGCGAAGATCGGGCCGCTGCGGACGCTTGATCTGCTTGCTCCGGCGGCGGCGATCGGTTACGGAATCGGGCGGATCGGATGCTTTCTTTCCGGCGACGGCTGCTACGGGATCGCGATCCATCCGTTCCATGTTCTTGGGTTCACTTTTCGCGCCTGGGGAATGGCTTTTCCGAATGGGATTGAGCCGGTTAATTATCCTGTTTACCCGACGCCGCTCTATGAGCTGGGCGCGGGCCTCCTGATCGGCTGGTGGCTGTGGTGGCGCCTCGGCAAGCGGCACGCGACGGGCGCGATTGTGGGCCAGTACCTGGTGCTGAGCGGACTGGCTCGCTTTCTAGTTGAGTTTATTCGTCGCAACCCGAAGGTTCTTTGGGGGTTATCAAATGCACAACTAGCCGGCGCCGGGGCGGTTCTGGCGGGTGTCGCACTCACATGGTGGGCGGCGACGCGGCCTGTGCGGGTGACAGAGAAGGCATCGGCGCCGGTCGAGAAGCCGGCGTAGTCTTTTCCGGGTGGCCAGCGCATTTCTATCATGTATATAGGAATTCCAAACGGCTAGGTTGACGCGAACACCAGTGGGCGGCAACCTTCCACACGGTTGGCACTCTATAGGATTGGGAGAAATGCCTTAAAAGCCACTTTCTCCTCCTTTTCTCAGCCCTTTCTTGAGCAAGCTCACCCCCAAAGCCGTTCCTCCGTGTGTAGATCGAGGAACCGCCTCGGAGAGATCCGCCTCCGCAACTAAAAGTGATCGTCAGCACACTCCTTCGCCATTCCTTGGCAGCAAAGTGATATACAACACATGTGATGGCGCTCACAGCCACTCGTGTTTTGCAATAAGTAACGTCGGTCACATCAACCGGCGAATCCCTGGGATGCTGATGGCCTCCCGGCCCCCTGGGGATTCGCCGACGCAGTACTGTGAGCGAAGTAGGCTTGGCGAATCCATTTGGCAGTTAAGGTCGGATGCAATGGAGTCGTATATGGGCCAAGCGCAATCGGAGGTACAGAACGGGGGTTTTTGCCATGGAAATGCTCTTGATGGGTTTGTGTGTGAGCGCATTCGGACTGGCAGTGGTAGCTCTTGCGTTTCGCGCAGCCACGCGCGCGGAGTCATCAGACGCAGCTGTGCGGCCCGACCTTCCGTTGGCCAAGGCGGCTGTGCCGGCCCGCCTTTTTCCGGCTCAGGCGGCGATGCCGCCTGCTCTGACGCCGCAGCAGGTTCCCATTGAGTTGCTGTTGCTGCAAATCGAAAACCACGTCCGGCTGGAGCAGGCCGCCGCGGAATCGTTCATAGAATTTCCCACGCAAGCCTTGTTGCGCAGCAAGACAACTTCGCCGTTCGTGAACTGAGGGGGGCGGCTCATGACATATGAACTGCTGAACGATCTCACGTCCGCCGAGGTCGAGCGGGTTCTGGAGCTCGGCGCCAGGATGATCGTTCCCAGCGGAGCCCCGCTGTTCCGGCTGGGAGACGCAGCCGATTGCCTGTTCCTGACCACACGCGGCCGCATTAGGCTTACATTGCCGATGCAGATCCGGGGCCAGGAGGAGAACATCCTCGCGGAAGAAATTTCCGCAGGTCAAACCGTGGGCTGGTCGGCCCTGATTCCGCCCTACCTGTTCACCCTCACCGCCACCGCGCCCGTTGAAGCTGAAGTGATCGCCATTCCACGGCAGGCATTACACGAGTATTTTGCCGCCAATCCAGCGGCAGGGTGTAGAATCACGCAAAACCTGGCCGTGGTCATTGGGCATCGCCTGCATCTGTTTCAGACGATGTGGCTGCGCGAAATGCAGCGTGCAGTGGAGGTGCATTCTGCTTGACTCAGAGGAGTCGACCGGTGAGACTTGCGATTCGAATCCTGAGTGGTACCCGTGGCCAGAGCAGTTGGGTCCGATCGATTCATTGTCTGCAACGCACCGGCAGGCCGTCCGTGCTTGGTCTGACGCCTTGCCTCAGATCAACCAACTCGCCCTCCGTGATGTCGTGCCGGCAAGATATCCCCTGGGCCCCGGCTAGCAGCGGATGTGGGGCTGGTCTGGAGGGATTGTATGGAAACCCCCTGTAATGCCTGCAATCACCCGAATCCCGCTGGGTCTTTAGTCTGTGCCAATTGTGGCAAACCCTTGACGCCTGAAACGGCAGCTGTCAAGAAGGGAAACGGGATCGTGCCCGTCCTCGCAATTAGCCTTGCGATTCTACTGGGTTTCCTGATCTTAATTGCTTGGTTCGTCTACAAACTAGCGCAAGAATAACAAGCCGAGGTGCAGAACTCGCTATAAATAGACCAATCGAGCTTCGTTCTGGGAAACGGCTTTTGCCGCCGTTGCCCTGTGGAAAAACAAACTGCCCTGCTATCAAGTGGGGCGGCGGGGCGTAGGATAGCTCGGAATCCGGTAGTTGTGAACGGACATCGCCTGCACTTGTTTCAGACGATGTGACTGCGGGAGATGCGGCGCACCGTGGAGGTGCATTCTACTTGACCTGGGGGAGCCGGCGATGAGGCTTGCGGTTCTGATCCTGAGCGGCGAGTGCGGCAGGGGGTGCAGGGAATGAGCGGTGAACAACTTTCCAGTCCCCAACCTGTGCGCCGCGGCATCATTGGAATCCTCCTGGGTGGAGGCTTTCTGGCTACATTTGCTTCCTTTATCTATCCGGTGCTGCGCTATTTCGTCCCTCCGCCGGTGGCCGATCTTGGCGGAGACGAGGTGGTCGCCGCCAAGGCCGGAGAAATGAAACCGAATACGGGGATGATTTTTCGCTTCGGAAGCAGTCCCGGCCTGTTGATTTTGGAAAGCGACGGCACCTATCGCGCATTCTCCGCCACCTGTACTCACCTCGGCTGCACGGTGCAGTATCGGCCCGATCTGCGCGAGATCTGGTGTCCCTGTCACAACGGAATCTACGACCTGAACGGCCGCAACGTCTCCGGTCCTCCGCCCCGGCCGCTCGATGTCTTCAATGTCCACCTCCGCGGCGAGGAGATCTTCGTCAGCCGGAAACGGGAGGCGTGACCGTGTTGGCTGCCCTGGTTCGCTGGCTCGATGAACGACTTGATTTGGATGGTCTCATCGCCCCGCTGCGTCACAAGACCGTTCCCAAGCACAAGCTGTCTTACTGGTACTTCTTCGGCGGCATCACGCTTTTTCTGTTCGTGATCCAAGTGCTGACGGGGATCTTGCTGCTGCTTTATTACCGTCCCGGCGCCAATGAGGCCTTCGAGAGCGTGCAGTACATCATGACCCGGGTGCAGTTTGGCTGGCTGATCCGTTCCGTGCACGCGTGGGCGGCCAACCTCATGATCTTTACCGCCTTTGCCCACATGTTCAGCGTGCTCTTTCTTAAGGCCTATCGCAAACCCAGAGAACTGACCTGGGTCAGCGGCATGCTGCTTATGTTTCTGGTCATGGGATTCGGCTTCAGCGGCTACCTGCTGCCTTGGAACAAGCTGGCCTTCTTCGCCACCACGGTGGGCACGCAAATGGCCGGGGAGATTCCCATCATCGGCCATCCCATCATGATCTTTCTCCGCGGCGGTCCGCAGGTGACCGGGGCCACGCTGACCCGCTTCTTCGGCTTCCATGTGGCTGTGCTGCCCGGATTGGTCGTGGTGCTGATCGCGATTCACCTGTTTCTGGTGCAGCGCCAGGGCATGAGCGTCCCGCCGAAGGTTGAAGCCAAGTGGGCCGGGAACCCTTCTCTGCGGCGGGAGATGAAATTCTTTCCCAACTTTATGCTGCGGGAGCTGATGGCCTGGTACGTGGCGATCGGCACGCTCGGCGCGCTCGCGGCACTCTTTCCGTGGAACCTGGGAGTCAAGGCAGATCCTTTTGCCTCTGCTCCGGCAGGCATCAAGCCCGAGTGGTACTTCCTGTTCATGTACCAGACCCTCAAGCTCATTCCCGCCAAAGTGTGGTTTGTCGATGGAGAGGTTTTGGGAATAGTGGGCTGCGCGCTGATCGGCCTGTTCTGGCTGCTGCTGCCTTTCTTTGAGAGTGACCGGCCCACGCGCACAAAGTCGTGGATCGGCGCTCTGGGAATTTTCGCTCTCGCTTACGTGATTGGTATGACTGCTTATGGCTACCTTGCGAAATAAGCTCAGGCGACTGCCCGCTTCCGGCGCGGTCTGGCTCACCGGGTTCCTCGTGCTCGCGGCATGCTTGGGGTACGGGCAAGCCGTGAACTCCTGCCTGGATTGTCACTCCGCATTGCCCGAGCCCCTTGGAGTCACCCAGGAGAAGTTCAGTCAGGACATCCACGCGCAAAAGGGGCTGACGTGCACCAGTTGCCATGGAGGCGATGCAACCAGCTACGATCCAGACCAGGCCATGAGCCGCAAGGCGGGCTTTAAGGGCAAGATCGATCGCAGAGAGATCCCGCAGTTATGCGGAAGCTGCCACGCAAATCCGGCCTACATGCGGCAGTACGACCCCAGCCTGCGCACCGACCAATTGGCCCAGTACCACACCAGTGTCCACGGCAAGCGCCTCGCTGCCGGAGACATGAAAGTTGCCGTGTGCACGGATTGTCATAGTGTTCACGATATAAGGCCGCCCGGCGACCTCCGTTCCACGGTGAACCCCGTCAACGTGGCCACGACCTGTTCGCGCTGTCACTCCGACGCGGTAACCATGAAGCCGTACGGGATTCCCACCGATCAGTTTGCCAGGTACAACACCAGCGTCCACCACGACGCGCTGGCGGTCCGCGGCGACCTCAGCGCTCCCACTTGCACCACCTGTCACGGAAACCACGGCGCGGTCCCGCCGGGAGTGGACAAAGTTCAGAATGTGTGCGCCACCTGTCACGTTTTCCAGGCCCAGATGTACGGAAAGAGCTCGCATTTCAAGGCCTTTCAGGATAAGGGTCTTCCCGGCTGCGTCGTCTGCCACAGCAATCACGGCATCCACCTGCCTTCCGACGCCATGCTCGACACCGGCCCCAGCGGCGTCTGCATGCGCTGTCATGCTCGCGGCGACCGTTGCGACCGCGACCGGGCAGCCATCCTGGCTGACCTTACCCAGTTGGATCATGCCATCACGAATGCCGACCAGTCTCTCCGCCTTGCCGAGTCCTCCGGCATGGAAGTCAGCACGGCCCTCCTCACCCAGGATCAGGCGCGCGATGCGCTCACCAAGGCTCGTGTCACCATCCATACGTTCCAGCCTGTCCTTGTGGATGCGGATGTTCAAGCCGGCATGAAAATTGCAGACGCGGACCTGAGAGTCGGCAAGGACGCCATGGTGGAGCGTAACCATCGCCGCATCGGCCTCGGCATCAGCCTCATCGCCATCGCCGTCATGCTGATTGGGCTCCGGATGTACATCAAGAAAATAGAGGGCTGAGGCATTTCTTGATGAGCGGATCCCGGCGCCAGCAGGCCCCTTCTGTATGCAGGGCGGGACGAGCGAGGTGGCCCTGTACGCTATCGCCATCGATCCCAGGCAGCCGATCTCGATGGAACTTTCCGCTGATTGCGCTCAGGCCGCCCAGGTAGCCGCTCGCGAGATACTCGCGGAACTGAGTAAAGAAGCTGCGGGCGCGTGATTCCTGCTGTCCCTTCCTTTATCCCGCGCCTGAGTTTGCAATTTGGACCAATTTGGTCTATTATTCTTTTCATGGAAGGGATGGCCTGTTGTCGCTGCTGTATGCTGCTCGCGCGGCAAAGGTGACGTGGGTCTGAACTTCTTAACATAAAGTCCACGGCTTCCCAGATGCCCGCGATTGAGCCACAAGCTCTCGCGGGCATTCCATTTTTGCTCGAAAAAAGGACCAAATGACCGAAGCTGCTCAACAAAAAGAAACCAAAGCCCAGCGGATGGAGCGCCTGAAGCGCGAAAAGAATCCCTGGGAGGCCTTTGACGAAGTTCGCGCGTTCGCGCGCGCAGGGCGGTCGAGCGTAGTGCCGGAGTGGGCATCGGCGTACTTCAAATGGTGGGGCGTCTACACGCAAGGCGACGGCGTGGGAGCGACGGGTGGTAAGGGCGGCGAAGGCCTGGCCACCGAATGGTTCATGATGCGCATCGGCATCCCCAACGGCATCGTTTCGGCGAGCCAGCTTCGCACCATCGGAGGCATTGCGCGTCAACACGCGCGCAATCTGGCCGATATTACGGTACGGCAGAACATCCAGCTTCATTGGCTGACCATCGAGTCGCTGCCCGAAGTTGTGGATGCACTGGACGCCATCGGGCTCTCGCCCAAGGGCGCTTGCGGTGACGTGGTGCGCAACGTGACGGGCTGTCCGCTTGCCGGTGTTGCCGGCGACGAGCTTATCGATGCCTCGCCCATCGCGCGCGGCATCGCGCACGAGCTTACGGCGAATCCCGAGTTTTACAATCTGCCGCGCAAGTTCAAGATCTCCGCCACAGGCTGCCCCTGGTGGTGCACCTATCCCGAGATCAACGACATTGCCCTGACTGCGGTGGTGCGCGACGGCGAAGTGGGCTACTCGCTGCGTGTGGGCGGAGGCCTCTCGTGCGAGCCGCATCTGGCTGTCCGTCTCGATGTTTTTGTGCGACCCGACCAGGCGATCCGCGTGGTGCGAGGGGTGACGGAGATCTTCCGCGGCCAGCAGGTACTGCGCGAGAGCCGCGAGCGAGCGCGCCTCAAGTATTTGTTCCTGCGCGAGGGGTGGACGGCAGAACGCTTTCTTGACGAGCTACACGCGAAGATCGGATTCAGGCTCGATCCGGCTGTGCCCGAGCAGGTTCCCGACGAGATTCTGCGCGACCACGTGGGCATCCATCCGCAGCGCCAGCCGGGGCTGGCCTATGTCGGCGCCTCCGTGCTGCGCGGCCGCGTCACAGGCGAGCAACTTGAAGCCGCAGCCGGGCTGGCCGAGCGCTTCGGCAGCGGGGCGCTGCGCGCCACCGTCTCGCAAAACCTGGTCATCATCGACGTTCCGTACGCCCAGACCAGAGAACTGGCGCGGGAGTTGGGCCAGATCGGCCTGCATGTGGAAGCGTCGACGTTCTGGCGCGGAGCCATCGCCTGCACAGGAACTGAATTCTGCAAGCTTGCGATCTCAGAGACCAAAGGTTTCACGCGATGGTTGGTCGACGAGCTCGAAGAGCGGTTGCCGCAGTTCGATCAACAGCTCAAACTGCACGTCACGGGCTGCCCCAACAGTTGCGGCCAGCACTGGATTGCCGACATTGGCCTGGAGGGGAAGAAGATCAAGTATGAGGGCAAGCTCACCGACGCCTTTTACTTTTGTCTCGGTGGAGCGGTGGGTCAGAATGCGGGCGTGGCGCGGCCGGTGGGCTACCGTTGCCCCGCGCCTCTGGTGCCCGAAGCGATTGAGCGGCTGCTTCGCCGCTACCTCGCGGGCCGTGAGCCGGAGGAGAATCTTCGCTCATGGTTTGCCCGCCACGGCAACGACGAACTGCGCGCGCAACTGGCCGGCGAGATCCTCGCACCGGTGGAGCGCGACCTGCCGGCTGGGCCTGTGCCGCACGCGGTGGCGGAGTGAGAAGCAGGGAACAGGGAGGAAAGCATCATCGGAGAACTGTTAACTGGCGAGTGAGAACCGCGATATGAGCTTATTGCCAATATTCCTGAAGCTTGAAGGGCGCCGGTGCCTGCTGGTGGGCGCGGGGACCGTCGCGCTCGAAAAGATCGGGTCGCTGCTCAAGACCGGCGCACTGTTGCGCGTGGTCGCGCCCGAGGCGCGGGAGGAAATTCAGCAACTGGCGGCCAAAGGCAAGCTCGAGTGGATTCAAAGGCCCTTCGCGCCGGCGGATCTTGACGGCAATTCCATCGTCATCGCTGCGACCGACGTGCCGGAGGTGAATGCGGCTGTCTATCGAGAGGCGGTGGCGCGCGGCATTCCCTGCAACAGCGTAGACGACATCCCCAACTGCGACTTTTTCTTTGGTTCGGTGGTGAGCCGGGGCGATCTGCAGATCGCAATTTCGACGGCCGGCGAGAGCCCGGCCGTGGCGCAGCGGCTGCGGCGTGAGATCGAGGAGCAACTGCCACAGGATTTGGGGCCGTGGCTCGCGAAGTTAGGTGAGCTGCGGCGTGAAGTCCTCGCAACACATCCGCGCGGCGAGGAGCGCAGGCTGTTGCTGCACGAGCTGGCCAGCCGGCGGATTTGCGATTCGGCATTGTGCGCGGCAAAGCAGTTGGCGCGGACGGGCAAGGAAGCGGCGAGGCCCATTGCCGGCAGCGTTTATCTGGTTGGAGCTGGTCCCGGCGACCCCGATTTGCTGACGGTGAAGGCGGTGCGGCTGATCGAGAGCGCGGATGTAATTCTGCACGACGATCTGGTGCCGCAGGCGATCCTCGAATTGGCAACGCACGCCGCCGAGGTGGTGAACGTAGGCAAGCGCTGCGGCGTGAAGACCATCACGCAGGAGGAGATCGACGCGTTGATGGTCGGGCACGCGCGCGCTGGCCGTAGCGTGGTGCGGCTCAAGAGCGGCGATCCGCTGCTTTTCGGGCGCGCCGCTGAAGAACTTTCAGCGCTTGCCGAGGCCGGCGTACCGTTTGAGATTGTGCCCGGCGTCTCGGCGGCATTTGCCGCGGCGGCGGCGATTGGCTGTTCTCTTACCGACCGCGATTGGGCCTCGAATGTGATTTTTTCCACGGGCCATCACGCGCAGTCGCACAACCGCGCGGCTTTGCCCGCGCTTGAAGACGCAACCCGCGTCGTCTATATGCCCGGCCTGGACTTGACCTTGCTTGCCGCCGAGTGGATGGCGGAGGGACTGCCTGCGGACTTGCCGTGCGTGGTGGTCTCGCGGGCCGCGCAACCCGGCCAACAGGCGGTCCACACGACCCTGGGCGCGTTGGGCGAGGTCGAGCCCGCTGCGCCGCCGAGCCTGCTGATCGCCGGATGGGCGGTGCGGGAACGAGCATCCGCCGGCGAGCTGCTCGTGGATGCCGGCGCGTTGGCAGACTGAATCCGATTTCCATCCGGCAGATGCGGGCGGCGCGGCGCGATGGCTGCACCTGCCGGGTGGCCGTTGCGCAATGGCGAAGCTGTTACTCTGAATTTATGAAATTCGGGGTGGTGGTATTTCCCGGGTCGAATTGCGATCACGATACCTTCGACGTGATTGCCCAAGTGGCGCGGCAGCCGGTGACGTTTCTGTGGCATGACAGCGAGGCGCTGGACGGCGTGGATGCCGTGCTGGTTCCCGGAGGGTTTGCCTACGGCGACTACTTGAGGACGGGCGCGATTGCGCGCTTTTCGCCGGTGATGCAGGCGGTAAAGCGGTTTGCAGCGGAAGGCGGGTTGGTGCTGGGGATCTGCAACGGATTCCAGATACTGACCGAGGCGGGGTTGCTGCCCGGCGCGCTGATGCGCAACGCGGGGCTGAAGTACATCTGCAAACAGGTGCACCTGCGGGTGGAGACGGCGGACAGCCCGTTTACGAATCAGTTGAAGAAGGGCGCAGTGCTCCAGATTCCGATCGGGCACATGGAAGGCAACTATTTTTGCGAGCCGGATGAGCTGAAGAGGCTAGAGAGTGAAGATCGGATTGCGTTCCGATACGCGACGGCGAAGGGCGAGATTACGCAGGATGCGAATCCGAACGGGTCGTTGAGCAATATCGCAGGGATATTGAACGAGGGACGCAATGTGCTGGGGATGATGCCGCATCCGGATCGGTCAAGCGAGGCGCTGCTGGGATCGGTGGATGGCTGGGGGATTTTTGCGTCGATGATGGAGGCGCTGGCGGCCAAGTGAGCTGCTCGGGCGTATTGAGACAACCGGACAGCACGGTAAAGAGATCCAAGAATATGTATGGCCAATTTATGAACTGATAGGATCATGATCGATATTCATCATCACCTCATCTATGGAGTGGACGATGGCGCGCCGGATCTGCAGGCGTCGCTGGACTTGGCGCGCGAGGCGGCGGACGAGGGAGTGACGCACATTGTTTGCACGCCGCATGCGAGCGATGCGTACCCCTACCGGGCTGCGGTGGTCGAAGAGCGGTTTGCCGAGCTCAAGGAGCGCTTGAAGGGCGTGGTGGAGTTGAGCCTGGGGTGCGACTTCCACCTGACGGCGGACAATGTTCTGGATGCGGTGATGCATCCGCTGCGCTACTCGATCGATGGGAAGGGATATTTGCTGATCGAGTTTCCCTCGCAAGTGATTCCGCCAAGCATGAATGAGGCGATGTTCCGGCTGCAGGCGGCGGGGTACACGCTGATCATCACGCATCCGGAACGCTATGCGGCGGTGTTGCGGCAGCCGCACCTGCTGGGCGACTGGATGCGGCATGGATGCCTGACGCAGGTGACGAGCGGCTCGCTTTACGGGCGGTTCGGCAAAGCGCAGGAGGCGTTTGCCAACGAACTGCTGGAACGCAACTGGGTTCATTTTCTGGCGACGGATGCGCACCATCCGGTATGGCGGCCAGCACACTTGAAAAACGGTTATGACTACGTGACGAAGCGGATGGGCGAGGAGACGGCCCAACGCTTGTGCGTCACGAATCCGCGGGCTGCGGTGGAGGGTGCGGCGTGGCCGAAGCAGCCGGAGCCGGAAGGGCTCTGGGAGAAAGTGCCGCTTGCCTTTACCGAACGGTCCGCGGTGGAAAAGGCGCGGGCCGGGCGGAGCGCGGAGGGCGGAACGCCGGCGGGATTCTGGAAACGGCTGTTTGGGCGGTAGAGGCCGGGAAGCAGGCGTCGCGTTCGCCGCCACTGAACAACTCCGGATCAGCCATCGTTCCTGCAACGGCTCCAGCCGGTGCGCTTCGAAGCATCGTCTGTTCGATTGGCCGTGCGAAATCTCTCATACAGTACAAAGCAGGGCCGCATTCCTTCAGAACAAGACTTGTTCGTGGGGTTCCTCAGGAGAGGCCGAGGCCTCCGTCAACGGCGAGGGTTTGACCGGTGATGAAGTGCGGGCCGGTGGCAAAGAAGAGGACGGCCTGGGCAACGTCGTTGGCGTCGCCGTTGCGGCCCATGGGCGTTTTGGCTGCAAAGCGGGCGGCCTGCGCGCGATCGGGGGCGCCGCGTGGCGCTGCGCTGGACTGATCGGGCGTATCATTCATTTCAATCCAGCCGGGTGCGACGCAGTTCACGTTGACTTCTGGCGCGAAGGCCTTGGCCATGGCTTGCGTGAGCATGTGCAGCGCGGCCTTGGACGCACAGTAGTGGGCATGCCCAGCCCATGCGTGCAGACCGCCAAGCGAACCGATGTTGACGATGCGGCCGTGGGCGGCGCGCAGATGCGGCAGAGCCTCGCGGGCGGCGAGGAACGGGCCGCGGGCGTTGGTCTCGAAGACGGCGTCCCACTGATCGAGGGGCAGGCTCTCAAGGGCCGCGGAGGCAAAGACAGAGGCGTTGTTGACGAGGATGTCGAGGCGGCCGAAGGCGGCGATGACTTGGGCGACGGCGGCGCGGACTGAGGCTTCGGAGCGGACGTCGCAGGGGACGGCGAGGGAGCGGCGGCCCAGAGCAGCGATTTCGGCGGCGGTTTGCCCGGCTTCGCACTGGGCAGTGCGATAGGAGATGGCAACGTCAGCCCCGGCTTGGGCAAGCGCCAGCGCGATGGCGCGGCCTATGCGGCGCGCGCCTCCGGTCACCAGTGCCGATTTACCGGCGAGAGGTTCAGTGGCCATAGCGAAACGCCTCCAGGTCCCGGCGCGGGAAAATCTGTAAATCGCAGGACACGACCATCGGTGCGCGCGGCGGGATACCGCTCACTTGCTCTGAGACTGTGACTGGGACGCATTCGGTTGAGCGTCCGATTGACCACCAGAGCCGGAGGGTTTGCTGCCGGAGGCGGGCGGCGCGGAATTTGGAGACGAGCCGGAGGATTTGCCGGAACCGGAATTGTTGTTCGTGCCGGAGCTACTGCCTGAGCCGGGGTCTGCGGTGGAGTTCTTGTAAACGGAATACTGCGGGGCGGGCCGCTTGAGACGAACTTCCATCGACATATCCGGCTTGTCGATCTTGTAGACCTGGCCATAGGTCTGGAAACCGTTGGCAATCACTTGAAGAGCGACCGTGTCTCCTATGGGAATCACGTTGATGAGGGCCTTGCCGTCTTCATTGGTCTTGAGTTCAAGAGTTCCCTTGTCCTTGTCGCCCTCGATGGGATGGAAGATGACATGAGCCTGTTCGATGGGCTTGCCGTTATAGTCGCGCACAACGGTGACTTCAATCCGCGAGGAGAGCGGCGGGGCTTTGTATTTGCGCCCGTGACGGGAGTTGTCGTCCTGGGCGGGAAGAGCGAGCGAGCCGGCAATGAGGCCGAAAGAGGCCAGAGCAATACAGAAACGGAGAAAGGAACGGCGGAGCATGCCTTCCATTGTAAACGGAAGTCAGCACGAAAGCCTGGAGGGTGGCAAGGGTCTGAGATTGGAAGGACGGACACCTGGGGTCAGGAGCATCGGCCGGTGTAGTGTTCAGGAACGGGGAGCGAAATTCACGAAACTGCCATAAAATATGAGTGAGAAACACTCAGATCTTACAGAGAGTGACTTGACAAAGAGCCGGGGATTTCCCTATCTTTAGCAGTTGGAAGGCAGGAGTGCTAGCAATCCTGTAGTGGGAGCGCTCAACCGATCCGCCGGCATCTTCGGGGGTCGGCACTCCGCAACCTCCTGAATTTTTTGTTCTTACCAATCACTGAGACCCGCGTGCCGGGCATAGCCCGGTTCGCGTGCAACAAGGAGAAGCGAAGCAATGGCACCAACTGGGAAAATTAGTGCACCTCCGGTGCATCCATCTGTAGCGACCAAGTTCACTCCGCTCCACGACCGGATCCTGGTCCGTCGTATCGAGGAAGCAGAAGTAACTCGCGGCGGCATCATCATTCCCGACACAGCCAAAGAGAAGCCCCAGGAGGGCGAGGTCATCTCCGTGGGCAAGGGCAAATCGAACGACGAGGGCAAGGTGTTTCCGCTGGACGTGAAGGCGGGCGACAAGATCCTGTTCGGCAAGTATTCCGGCACCGAGATCAAGATTGACGGCGAAGAGTTTCTGATCATGCGCGAGGAAGAAGTCCTCGGGATCGTGAAGAAATAACCCGTCCGCCGCGGCGGACGGGTTGTCAGTTTTCGGTTCTCGGTTTTCGGCAGGTCCATTGCGTGAAGGGCTGCGACCGATGACGAGGGGACGGAAAAGCTGACAACTGGCAACGAATGACTGACAACTGACTAAGGAGATTTTGAGGACATGGCAAAGCAAATTCTGTACGGTGAGGATTCCCGTCAGGCGATTCTGCGCGGCGTGAACACGCTGGCGGACGCCGTGAAGGCGACGCTCGGGCCAAAGGGCCGGAACGTAGTCATCGAGAAGAAGTTTGGATCGCCCACTATCACCAAAGACGGCGTGACGGTGGCCAAGGAAATCGAACTGAAGGACCCGATGGAGAACGTGGGCGCGCAGTTGGTGCGTGAGGTTGCTTCGAAGACCAGCGACGTGGCCGGCGACGGCACAACGACAGCCACGGTGCTGGCGCAGTCGATCTTCCGCGAGGGTGTGAAGACGGTCGCGGCGGGGGCCAATCCGACGGCCCTGAAGCGCGGCATCGAGAAGGCCGTGACGGCGGTGATCGGCACGCGCGACAAGGACGGCAAGTGGCTGCATGACGGCGCGCTGGGCAAGCTCTCGAAGCCGGTGAACGAGGGATCGGTGGCCCAGGTGGGCGCGATCTCAGCCAACGGCGATCAGGAGATTGGCGGGATGATCGCGTTGGCCATGCACAAGGTCGGCAAGGACGGTGTGATCACCATCGAAGAGTCGAAGACGATGCATACCGGGCTGGAGACGGTGGACGGTATGCAGTTCGACCGCGGCTATTTGAGCCCCTACTTTGTTACGGATGCAGAGCGCCTTGAAGTGGCCCTCGAAGATCCCTACATTCTGATCTACGAAAAGAAGATCAGCGCCATGAAGGATCTTCTGCCGCTGCTGGAGCAGATTGCGCGCGGCGGCAAGCCACTGCTGATCATCGCCGAGGACGTGGAAGGCGAGGCGCTGGCGACACTGGTGGTGAACAAGCTGCGCGGCACGCTGAACGTGGCTGCCGTGAAGGCTCCGGGATTCGGCGACCGGCGCAAGGCCATTCTGGGCGACATCGCTATCCTGACCGGCGGCAAGGCCATCACCGAGGATCTGGGCATCAAGCTGGAAGGCGTGAAGCTCGAGGACCTGGGCAAGGCGAAGCGCATCACCATCGACAAGGACAACACTACGATTGTGGACGGCGCGGGCAAGGCCAGCGAGATCAATGGCCGTATCGAGGAGATCCGTTCACAGATCGAGAAGACCACCTCAGACTACGACAAGGAGAAGCTGCAGGAGCGGCTGGCGAAGCTGGTGGGCGGCGTGGCCATCATCAAGGTAGGCGCGGCCACCGAGACCGAGCTGAAGGAGAAGAAGGCTCGCGTGGAGGACGCGCTGCACGCGACGCGCGCGGCCGTGGAGGAAGGCATCGTCCCCGGCGGCGGCGTGTCGCTGGTGCGCTGCATGGCGGCGGTCGAGACGCTGATCGGCACGCTCCGCGGCGACGAGAAGACCGGCGCGAAGATCGTACTGAGGGCGCTGGAAGAGCCGCTGCGCCAGATCGTGGGCAATGCCGGCGAGGAGGGCGCTGTGGTGCTGGCCAAGGTGCTGGAGTCGAAGGAGAACCACTTCGGCTACAACGCGCTGACCGGCAAGTTCGAGGATCTGGTGAAGGCCGGCGTCATCGATCCCACGAAGGTGACGCGGACGGCGCTGCAGAACGCGGCCTCGATCGCGGCGCTGCTGCTGACGACCGAAGCGCTGGTCTGCGAGATCCCGGAGCCCAAGACTCCGCCGTCGGCCGGCGGGCACGGCGGTATGGGAGACATGTACTAACTACACCTGTCAGTGATCGGAGAGAAGCTAGCACGATCAGGCGAGTGCTCAGGTTGCCGATGGAAAGGCGCGCTAACGGCGCACAAATGAAAGGCCCCCAGCTTTGACTGGGGGCCTTTTTCACGCAAAAAACCTGATGATGCCCGGCACTTGTGGAAATACCGCCGGGCGGCCCGACTGTGGACTGGGGCAGCGAGTTGTCTCCGCACTACATAACGACAGCGGATACGCCGGCGGGCGCAATTCCCGTCGCATTCACAACGGGTTGCGGACGCAGGGACCGTAACCAACCAGCAGAAAGCCAGGCACGCGGAATGACGAACTCCGACCAACCGCAATCGAGGCAAACACGAATGTCGGGGGAGGGAGTCATGGGCGGGTGACTCAATGTGCGAGGGCTGTTGCGATAGAGCCGGACTTCTGCCGGGACGACGGAAACCGCGGCAGATTGACACTTGGGGCAGATCATTTACACACCTCAGGAGGTCCAACTAACGGAACCCCCCAAAAAGAAAATTGAGGGAGGAATTCAATTTAGCGGAAATTCGGATGAGATTTCAACAAGATAAGCCCAATGTATGTACGAAAGTAACATTAGCATTGGTAATACGCAACTATTTTTCTATTATATGAAAGCTAAATTGCGGAGATGGAAAACTGAGCTGGAGGGTCGAATCGGAGATGGGAGCAAGGCAGCGTGACGGTTTTCACTGCTTCTTGGGGTTGGCGGCGATCCGACTGTCGCTGCAGACGAGGTAACCTCCACGATTCTGACAAAGACTGGTTTGCGTGACCGGCGGTAAAGCAAAAGGCCCTTGAGAGTGTGATCCCGGTTGCAGCGGCAGATGGAGAGATGCAAAGGAAGTCAGAGAAAAGCGCGGCGGGGGCGCGTGCCAGCCGTCGCGCTATTCAGGCCGGTTAGTGGCTAGTGCTAGTGGCCGCTGCCAGGGCCCCACCGCAGGCGCAGGCCGGTGCGCATGGTGAAGGGAAGGCTGGGGTACCCAATGGGCGCAATGTGGCGGTTGTTGGTGAGATTGTCGGCCTGGGCAAAGATGTCGACCCAGTTGCGCAACTCGAAACTGCCGCCGATGTCGAGTTTGGCGTAGCCGTAGTCGAGATTGCGGTTGGGCAAGAGCAGGCCATTCGCATTCGAGCCGGAGGCATCCTCGCCTTCGAGGTAAGTTGAGTCATCACTGCGGCTGGCGAATGCGGCGTTGAAGATCCCGGTCAAGCGGTGGGCGGCGTAAGTCGCGGTGAAGTAGCCGGTATGCGGCGCGCGGCGGAAGGGGCGTGCGCCCTCGAGCGGCGCATAGGGGCCGACGGGGATGCCGTCGAAGGTGGGAATGGGACCGAGGAGCATCTCGTCGTCGTTGGTGAAGGAGCGCTGAATGACGGCGTCAAGATAAGTGTAGCCGCCGCGCAGAAAGAGGTTGGCGCCGATGCCGGATTCGACGGAAGTTTCGAAGCCCTGCGCGCGGAAGGCCTCAGAGTTGATGGTGAGCTCGTAGGCGAAGTTTGCTCGCAGGATTGATTCGAGTGTGGCCTGCTCGGAGGGTGTGAGATTGGGCGTGAGCGCGGGAACCAGGTCGAGGCCGACGTATTCGATTTCACGGCCAAACTCACTGTGAAAGTAGCTCGAACGGAAGACGATGTGCTGCGAGAGAAACGATTGCTCGACGCCGCCCTCGTAGGTGCGAATGGAAGGCGCGGCAAGCGGGCTGATGTGGAGCGACTGGATGGCAGATGGGTTGTATGTCGCAAGAAAGGTGTAGAGAGAGTCGTCCTGATCGGTTAGCTTGGGCTCGCGAACGGCTTCGCCGAAGTTGAACAGGATGCGGGTGCCCGAGAAGACGCCGCTGCGCGGGCGCAGGACGAAATAATTGACGCCGGCGCGGGGCGAGGCCTCGAATCCAAACAAGGAGTAGTGCTCGAGGCTGCCCCCGAGCGTGTAGTAGAAGCGATTCTTGAAATCGCCGTGGACGGCGAGGGGAACAAAGTAGTTGTTGCGCTTGACGGGCTTGTAGTAGGTGCTGCCAGGCTCGGCGCCGCGCTCGTCCTGATATTGATAGCCGGCAAGTGCGAACAGATGGGGAGTGATGGTGAGGTCGCCCTGATAGCCGATCTGGTCACGGTTCGAGACATAGTTGACCGCGTAAGTGGAGCAGTCGAGCACGGCTTGGCCGGTGGCGGAGTAGCCGTTGGCGCCGGTGATGGTGACGGTGTTGCCCAACGTCTCCGGCCCGAAGCAATAGTCGGTGGCGTAGTCGGTGGAGGGGACTTGAGTGCCTGATTGGGCCCAGAGCGAGTCCTGCTCGCGCTTGCGAGTGAGACCGTAGCGAAAGACGCTGTGCAGGCTCGCGGTGGTCTGATTGTCGATGGCGCCGCTGAGGAAGATGTCTTGGGTTTTTTCTGTGGCGTCGTCGGCGGCTTGGTAGAAATCCCACGCGTTAGGGACGCCGGTTCCGGCAACGTCGTAGCGCGCCGTCATGCGGAGCTGCGTGGAGCCGGAGAGAGACCAGCCGAGGTTGGCCGCGCTGGTGGCGGCATGGTACTCGTCGTTGGGCAGATCGTTCGCGGTCTCAAGCCAACTGAATGCGCCGAGGTAGTCGAGCTTTTTGTGCGCGCCGGCCAGTTCAAGCTGCTCGCGCGAGGTGGAGAGATTGCCTGCGCTGCCTTGAAAGAGAAAGGAAGGGAAGCTGGTGGTGCCGTGCGGCGTGGTGAGACTGATGACGCTCGAGTCAGCGCCCGCTCCATAGAGGCTCGAGTCGGGGCCGCGATATACTTCGGCGTTTTCGACAGCTGTTGTGGAAAGAGGTCCGAAGTTGAATTGATTGCCAAGATCGCCGGCGTCGACGCCGTCGAGAAGAACTTTGTTATCGTTGGAGTCGCCGCCGCGGACGAAGAGCGAGGTTTGCGCGCCGAGCTGGCCGTCCTGGACGACGAACGAGCCGGGCACGAGGCGCAGGACGCCGGAGAGATCGTCGCGGAGGGCGAGGTCGAGCGGACCGAGCACGGTGGTAGCGGCGCTGGTTTCAGGCTGCGGCGTGGGCGAACCGGTGGCGGCGACCACGATCGACTCGCGCGCCCAGGCGGGCTCGAGGACGACGTCGCGCTCGATGGAGTCGAACTGCCCGGCGTAGAAGTCGGGCGTTTGGAGCTGGCGGAAGCTTTTGGCGGAGACGACGAGGAAGAAGCGGCCGGAAGAGCCGGTGAGGATCTGGAAGCTGCCGTCGGCCATGGAGACAGCCGAGGCGATGACTTTGCCGTTACTGACAAGAGAAATGCCTGCGCCGGTCACCTTGGCGCCGGTGGCGTCGGTGACCACGCCGCGGATGGAAGCTGCCGTGCTGACGGCTGCAAAGAAAACTAGGGTGAGCGCGGCAAACACGCGAAGCAGAGCGTGGCCGGAGACCAAGCGCGAAAAATTGGGAATGGGCATCTGAGCTCCTTCGTTCCCCTCGGAACGTGCAAGCGGTTGAGCACGCCGCGGACCGGTCTCCTGACTCGCGCTCGCTTCAGCCGCCTTCCCAAGGCCGAGCCGCAGGGACTCGACTCCAGTGGCTTCACAGGCATTTCCGCTGGCAGCGGAAATGCCTGGCTGAAATCCTGCCTCGTTCCAACGCCCCTAAACGCCACTATAGGACGGGAGCAGAAGCAAGTGCGCTCACAGTTGCGGGGCAGTAGCGGAATCTCACCGCCTTCCCGAGCATCCTGGCGATCGTGAAGATGAATTATGCCGCAGTATGTGGCTGCAGCTACGATGTCATGGAAACGACTTCCACGACATCAATATTTATACCCGCAGAAGGCGACAGAGTCAAAGTGTGGAAATCGAGTACATGCGGCCATCGGAAGTAGCAGCTAAACGGTGAAGCGTAGCAGGCAGGATGGTGACCCCGGGAAGACTCGAACTTCCGACACGCAGTTTAGGAAACTGCTGCTCTATCCACCTGAGCTACGGGGCCACATTCAAGATTTTACGCGCGGCGCCTGATTGCAGGCGAGAGCGGCATGTAGTATCGGATGGGCGAAGCTTTCGGCCAGCAAGGACGGCAAGAGGTGGCTTTCACATGGTGGGCACGGGCGGCGCAGCCAATCTCCTGTAGCAGCCCGAATGGCAATTGGAAGCTAGAGCGGTGCGTTGAGCATGTATAGTCCGTCCTCCGCGGCATTGCCGCCGTCAACCTCCAGCGCGAAGCTGCGCCTTGGCTACCTGTGGACGATTGCGTTGGTCGCGGCTCTGGGCGGATTGCTCTTTGGGTACGACTGGGTGGTCATCGGCGGAGCCAAACCCTTCTACGAAGCGTACTTTCAACTGAATTCCGAGGCGCTGATCGGCTGGGCCAACAGCTGTGCGCTTCTGGGCTGCTTCGCCGGTTCGCTTCTGGCGGGTCCGTGCAGCGACAGGATGGGACGCAAAAAGACGTTGAGCGCAACGGCATTGCTCTTCGGCCTTTCGTCGGTCCTTACCGGATGGTCGAATCATTTCTGGTCGTTTGTAATGTGGCGCATTACGGGCGGACTCGCCATCGGTCTGGCATCCAACGTGTCCCCCACGTACATTGCCGAGATCAGCCCCGCGAAATGGCGGGGTCGGCTCGTGAGCCTCAATCAATTCGCCATCGTGGCCGGCGTTCTGGCGGCGCAGATCGCGAACTGGCGCATAGCCGACAAGGTGCCTCCCGGATTGCGGGCGGAGGCAATGGCGGCAACATGGAACGCACAGTACGGATGGCGATGGATGTTTACAGCAGTTGCGGTTCCGGCAGCGATTCTGTTTGCCGCGGCGCCGTTTCTTCCTGAGAGCCCCCGGTGGCTTGCCCTTCGGCGCAGGCCTGCGCAGGCGCTGGAGGTATTGCGGCGCATCGGCGGCGAGCGGTATGCGCGCCTCGAACTCGATTCGATCCAGAAGGCGATCGCCGGCGCAGGCGAAACAGCTCGCTGGAGGGAGTTGCTGGCCTCTCCGGGCCGCAAGCTGCTGCTGATCGGTGCAGCCCTTGCCGTGCTGCAGCAGGGCAGCGGCATCAATGTACTGTTTAATTACGCGGAAGAAGTCTACCGCAGCGCGGGCTATGGGCTGAGCGACATCCTCGCGAACATCGTGATTACGGGCGGCGTGAATCTGCTCTTCACCGTGGTCGCCATGCTGCTGGTTGACCGCTTTGGCCGGCGGCGGCTGATGATCCTTGGATGTCTGGCGATCGGTGCATCGCATCTCGCGGCCAGCCTTGCCTATCGCGCGCACCTGCAAGGATTCTGGGTGCTGGCGCTCACGCTCACCGCCATCGCGTGCTATGCCATGTCGCTTGCGCCCGTGACGTGGGTCCTGATTACCGAAATCTTCCCCAATCGCTTACGCGCCTCGGCGGTTTCCATCTCGGTTGCATCGCTGTGGGTGGCTTCGTTTGTGCTTACCTACACGTTTCCGTTCCTGAACCGTTCGCTGGGCGCCTCCGGAGCCTTCCTCATTTACGCAGGCGTCTGCTTTGCGGGCGCTGTTTTTGTGTTCCTGTCAGTTCCTGAGACCATGGGGCAGTCCCTCGAAGAGTTGGAGCGGGTGGCAAGAATACACTGAGGCAAGCCCGCGGGAGCGAAGGCCGGCCGGCGCTTAGCGGGCTTTGTGCGCGCACACCATATCGAAGAACAAATGTTGCACGCGCGAGCCGGTGGGGAAAGACATCGACGCCAGTGCGGAAGTATCACCACCGGTTCAAAGCAATTCCCAGTGCGATTGCCCGGCCCTACCACGCCTAATTTGGGTAGCAGTGATGTGAGTTGGTAAGATATCGAGTTGAGATCAATAAATCCCTCTTAGCGTGTCCGCTCTGAGAGTTGCTTAAGGAGCTCCGGTGAAACAACCTTATTTTTTGCGCGTAGCCGCTCAATCCCCGACCGAATTTTGGATAAACAATCCAACCCGCGAGCATGCGGACCTGGCCATCGCCAACGGCGCCAGCGGCTGCACAAACAACCCGTCCTACACGCAGAAGATGGTGGACCATCCGAAGGAAGGACCGGGCGCCCTGAGGATTCTCGACGATGTGATCCGTGAATCGGATAACGACGATGAGGTAGCTGCAATCTTTCAGCGGAGGCTGGTTGGCCCGATCGCCGAAAGATTTATGCCGATCTATACACAGCATTCGGGCGATAGAGGCTTCGTAAGCATTCAGGGCGACCCTATCCATGAGGATGACCCCGATGTAGTGATACGAGAGGCGCTGGAAAACCGTAAGGTTTCACCGAACATCTGCTGCAAGATCCCCACGACCAAGAGCGGACTGGCTGCCATGGAGTATTTGGTGGAGCAAGATATACCCATGAATGCTACAGAAATTTTCGGCATCAGCCAGGCTATCGCACTTTGTGAGACCTACGTGAAAGCTTCCCAGCGCACCGGCAAGCGCCCCAAACTTTATATCTCGCACATTGCCGGCATTTACGACGATCACTTCCGAAATGTTGTTGAAAAAGAGCGTATCGATATCTCGCCCGATGTGTTGTGGCAGGCAGGAATTGCCGTGTTCCGCAAGCTGTATGCATTGAAGGAGGAGCGAGGGTATCCGGGCATATTTGTTGCCGGAGGAGCACGAGGTCTTCATCATTTCACGGAAATGGTCGGTGGAAAAGTATGCTGCACAATCAACTGGGAAGGTACGGCGGATGCGCTGCTGGAACAAGATCCACCTGTGGTTTATCGCTTATTCAATCCGGTCCCGCAAAAGGTACTCGACGAATTGATGGAAAAATTGCCTGATTTTAGGCGGGGTTATTTGGAGGACGGGTTGGACATTGAGGAATTTGAGGAATTCGGTCCCGTGCGTTTGTTTCGCAGCAGTTTCATCAAGAGTTGGAGTCGCGTCCTCGAACTGATCGGAGCGCGCCGAGCCTCGCAAGCGGCGTAGTCGCGCGCACATTGGTCTTCTCGATGTTATGTACAGTTAGATTGTTACAGCGTGTTTCATAAACATTTCTATTTGCGAGGAATGTGCAGCGAACGGCGAACAGAGTCTTAACTGTTTGTGTCAGCCGAGGGGGCAACCCCATTTCTTCATGGCGGTCCTCCCTTCAAGGTTCGCAACCCGATCCTTTAAGAATCGGGTTGCGAAACGCCGCTCAACTTTCAACTATGGGGTTGGGGGGGTTATTGGGGTAGCCCCGGTTGTTCGGTAACTGACCAGTGGGTGACCTGGAATTTCTCCGGGACCCCGCCCGTGCTGGCAATTTCGAAGCCGTACTCAAGCTGCGTTATAGTGCTGGTCGTCGGCAGGTACCCATTGTTCTCGAGCCACATGAGCATGGCGAGGACGTCCACGCTGCCCCTCGTGATGCCGTAAACGCTACCGGTCCCTATGTTTATGCTCTCATGCGGGAATCCTGGATCGTTTTTTTGATGGTTCGTGGCGGTGCAAAGGCTGAGAGACTGCTGGTCGAGCTGCCAGACGAGCTCGCTGCCACATTTAGCAAGGTTCCAGAGATGTTTCGGGACCCCGTGCGTCCCGCCGAACTCGACATTGGCACTCAGCCTGGAGGTACACCCGCCGTAATAGAGGGGTCCGCCGCGGTTGGAGACATCGTTCCAGATCATCACCTCGTTGTTATAACCGTTCAGCCAGATGTCGTAGGCTGCCTCAGCGTCCGTATTGGGGTTCTCGTTCATGTCCTCCCCGAACGACGAGTACAGGTAAGAGAAACTACTCACAAGGGGTGGGGCATTGACGTATAACGCGTCGCTGTTGGGGTAAGTCCAGATTTCCGTCTGTCCAGCCGGGAAATCGTCTATCACGTACCAGTTCCCGGGGTCGGTCGTGTACATCGTCTGCATTTGCGCCACCGTCTCGGTCGGAAATGCCGCTGCGGCGGCTGCTTCGTTCCAAAAGCCATTCTGGACATTTATGTTGTAGCCGTCGCTGCCGGTGACCTGCGGGTAGAGGTACGGTCCGCATATGCCCCCCGGGTCGCTGGTCACGCATACCTGGCCAAAAGCCAGCGGGCCTAACGCTAGGATCAACAGCACGAACAGGAAGTAGTGAATGTGTGTGTTTTTCACAGGGGAATCTCCTTATTCGATAGGGTTGGTTTGCACTGGGTTGGTTTGAGCCGGGATTTCTATCTTGCCTACCGACCGCAACCCAATATACTCCCGTTTGCCTCCACCGGGCGATTTTTTTTGCATCAATTCCAACGCCAGAGCCGGAGCGTGCCCGGCAAGGCTGTTACCGGACCCCGGAAGCTGTCATTTGCACCATTTCTGCAACATTTCGACGCGATTTCACAGGCCCCCCGCAAAGGTTCACGTCTCTCAGCGCAAACCTGACCTACCCCGGAAAACCCCGCCAAAATGTGTTGGAAATTTCGACCTGCGTGGTTCGTTTTGTGCCCGATTGACGGGCATGTTTGCGGTTAACGTAACTCAAGTGGTGACCTCAAGCAAGGGGCTTGAGATGGGGCGGCTTGTCAGACTTATGCCTGCCGCCGTAGCCGTGCGGGGGAAATGCGGGAAACGCGAAGCGTTTTCCAAGGCGGTTTTATCGCCGTCATTTCCACCGCTGCATACTGCTGCGAACTTGGCCGGCGTGCGATCGGCTAATGCCGAATGCGGCCGGTGGTGGTTGAAATCATGCCGCCACAGCTCGAGCTTACGGCGGGCATCGGCCAGGCTGAAGAACACCTCCTCGTTCAGGCATTCGTCGCGGAGTCTTCCGTTGAAGCTCTCGATGCAGCCGTTCTCCTCGCGAAGCTGGCGCAACTCCCGCAGTTCGCTCAGACCCAGTCCTGCATACTTCTTCTTCCACAGGTAAAAGCTCTGTTGGCTGATCCCGTGCTTGCGGCAGACTTCGACCACCGTTTCGCCAGACTCCGCTTCCCGAAGTACCCGCAGAATCTCCTCTTCGCTGTGTCCTCGTTTCCCCATACCCGGGTTCTCCTCACTTTTCCAGAGAACCACGGAGGCCGAAATCTCTCAACTTCAAAATGGCTTAGTTTTGGGGTTTTGGGTCAGCTTCACGAAAAACACAGCGGCCGTCGTGGAAGCCGACAGGCGCATCGGCTCGCGGAAGAATGGCGAAACACGAAATTCGCCTAGCGGCAAAACGGCGTACGCGCGGTGCCGATTGGGGAAAAGGAGAAGTGCACAAATGACGACGGTATGGGATCGTTATGTGAAGAAGGAACTGCGCAAGATCGCCGTCCGGCGGGCGTACGAAGAAGAAACGAGGGGGCTGAAGATCGGCTTGGAACTGGCGAATCAGCGCAGGCGCAAGGGACTGACACAGGCCGAAGTTGCCAGAAGGATTGGAACCAGCGCCCCGCAGCTGAGCCGGACCGAGCGCAGGCCGGAGAACGCAAACATGCGAACGCTGATGCGCTACGCCGCGGCAGTTGGGATGGACCTGGACATTCGTCTCGTCGGACGCTCATAAAGAACGGCAGCAGAAGGTCCGTAGACAAATTCGTTGTTGGACAGACTTTTCTCGTAACCGACAGGAGTGCGCTGCCGGGCGATGCTCAAACGATGGACTTCCAAAACGCAGGCTTGCACTGCCTCTAACTTGCGTCTCCCACAACCTCGATAAAGCGATAGCCGATATGTGAATCTGTAAGCAGGTAGACTGGGTTGGTAGGATCGTCTTCGATCTTCATGCGGATTTGCCGGACAAAAGTCCTGAGATACTCCAACTCATTGCCGTATTCCGGTCCCCAAACAGATCGCAGCAATCTGGCATGAGGAATCGGTCTGCCTGCGTTGACCATCAGATATTGCAGCATCTCGAATTGCTTCGGCGTCAGGTGCACTGGCTTTCCCTTTTTCTCTACTATGTGACGATCCGGATCCAAGAGAACATCGCCAATTAAGATGATCCGATTGCTGTCATCATCGAGTTTGTTGCGACGAACGGCGGCCTTCAGCCGCGCCGTCAGCTCCCTTAACTGGAAGGGTTTTGTGATGTAGTCGTCGGCGCCTGCATCCAGAGCCTCGACCTTCCGATCTTCGCTTTCCTGCACCGTTAGCATGACAATCGGCAGACGCGGATCATTTTTGCGCAACGTCCGGCATACTTCGATGCCCCCCATTCCGGGCATGTTGATATCCAACAAAACAGCATCGAACTGTGCTGTCCGCGCTAGAGCAAGCGCTTCTTCTCCACGTGCAGCCTCCACGACGACATAGCCGAAATTAGTGAGAATCGTCCTCAGCGAGAGCCGGATCGATCGTTCGTCGTCCACAATGAGCAAGTTCCCTGATTCCCTATTCACCGGGTTTTCCCTCCTTGTTGCGGCAGCGATAGAAAGAACGTCGTTCCCTCTCTGGTGTTACTGATTACCCAAACATGGCCCCGGTGCGCTTCGGCCGCCATTTTTACCGTGGACAGCCCGATCCCTGTCCCGGGTGCGCGGTGCATCGTTCCCTCGCTTCGGTAAAAGCGCTGGAAGATGCGTTCCCTGTCCACAATAGGAATCGGCGGGCCGAAGTTATGCACCGAGATGAGCACCTCCGAATGACTTTCCCGCGCGCTCACTTTCACCATGGTCCCGGCGAAGGAGTATTTTGCCGCATTGTCGAGATACTGCGCTAGCGCCATCGACAACAAATCGCGGTCGCCGTGAATCGTCAGATTGTGGTCCGGTACCTCAACTTCCACTGGATGGCCCGCCAGGCGTTTGCTTTGCCCCTTGAGCGCCGCCGTCACTAGATCTTCAACAACAATCTCTTCCTTCGCGACGCTCAATTCCTCTGCCTCCAGCTTTGCCGTCTGCAGAAGCCGCGTACTCAACAGACTCAGCTTGTTCGACTCGTCGTCGATTAACGACACCAATTCCATCTGCGATGCATTCAGCTTCCCGACCTCGCCCAACCCGGCGTTTGCCGCTTGAATTGCAGTAAGTGGGGTCTTCACTGCATGCGCAAGTGAATCCAGCACCGCGGTGCGTAATCGCTCGCTTTGATGCGCCGCCTCGATCTCGCTCTCTTTTTGAAACGAATCACAACGGTCAAGCGTAATCGCCGTGAGTGATGCCAGAGCATTGATCACCAATGGACCGAGTCGTCCCCTGATAGCGAGCGCACCAATCGAATCTGCACCAGCCCGCAAAAGCCTTCTTGAAGTCGCAGCCGACTTATCTTCATCGTCAATCTGGTGGAGGTAACATTCCTTCGCGATATCCTGCTCATCTTTTGACCATGCCCCTGTCAGGTTACTGGTCCCCGAATTAGCGTCGAAGATTGCAACTGCTTCTGCTGAAAAAATGCGCTGGATCAGCTGCGTCAATTGCGGGCCCGGCTGTTGATGCAAATTAATCAGCAGAGTGCTCCGGCTCAGCTCGTAAAGCTGCTCCATTGCCGTGCGCTGGATCTGCGCTTCTCGCGACTGCAGTTGCTCGCGCGACGACAACCGGCTGACAAGAAGTGCGCTGATTTCGAATGCGCCAAGCGCAACCCAGTCTTGCGGGTCGTTGATCGTGAACTTCAGAAGGGGTGGATAAAAGAAGTAATCCAGGCAGCCACATGCCACAACCGACACTACGGAGGCCTGCCAAAACCCGCATAGGATCGCTTCGCATACTACGATGAGCAAAAAAAGAAACCCTACAGGCGCCGGATTGAAATGGAGCACATACCCGGTAAACGTGAGGAGTGCTATGACCCAGCACCCGGCTAGGCTTTCGCCGATGAACTGTGCACGAGTAACGCGATCCCGCTTCCCAAGGAATGCCGAAATCTTCATGACGTTCAAGGTTGTGTGCTCCGGGGGGCGGGGAGCCTGTACAAAGACGGTACCGGTAAAAGAATCAAGAAAACATAAACAACTTGCAAAGAAACTATGAGGGTTAAACAGGACGCCCGCGGCGTTCATGATTTGACCCTCTTTGTCGTTCACTGCGATACGGCTCTAACTACTGGCTCTTCGCTGAAAGGCTCTCGAAGTGCTCCGCCTGAAGAGCCATCTGCTGGGCCTCGTAGGTGAAATACTCGTAGCGGTTCCGCGATGAGTCCACAGGCCTCGGGTACTTGGCCGCGGGGCCGGTCACATTTTGGCTGCGCCGCTCCCACTCGAGTTTCTCTGACTGCGCCTGCTGTTCGAAATACTGCTGCCGGCCTTCGAAGTACGCCGCAATCTCGTGATATTGTTGCACGGTGCGCACGTCGCGGATCATCTGCTTGATCTCACTCTTCGTGTAGGTGCGCTGATCCGTTGGCTGCGCGAGGGCGGGTCCGGCGGTGGCCACAGCAACAGTCATTGCGAGTGCAAGGGGAATGAATCGTGTCATTGTATCCCTCCTTCATCCATATGTTTCGCCATACGAGGTGAAGGAGGCATGAAGCTTTTATATGAAGTTGATATATAGGCTTATAACTCTTCCGCAAGTATCCCGACTGCGAATAATCGGTGGCTTAGACGAGCGTCCGGCCGTCCTTCACGAAGTTCAGGAACCGCCGAGCCAGTTCGTGAATGCGATGATCCTGCCGCTTCAGCACGGCATCGCGCGGCAATAGTTCCTCTCCCACGCCAATGGCGGATGCCCCAGCTTGGATATAGCCCGTCGCTGTCTGCTGGTTCACGCCACCTGCCGCAATCAGTTTCACCTGCGGCAGAGGCAGCTTGAGCGACCTGATGTAGCGATCGCCGCCGACCGGAGCCGCCGGGAAGATCTTGACAAAATCTGCGCCTGCCTTCCACGCCGCGATCACCTCCGTGGGAGTCAGTGCGCCGGGAATCGCAACCACATCGGCCATGAGTGCCGCTTCCAGAACCTCCAGAACGAATCCGGTGCTGGTGAGGAATTTTGCGCCGGCCTCGATACATCGCTCCGCGGATTCACGATCAAGTACGGTGCCCCCGCCGACAACCATGTCAGGAAAACTCTTCACGAGCTTCCGGATCACACCGACTGCCCCTGGAACAGTCATCGTGATCTCGGCGACGGGAATGCCGGCTTGGCACAGAGTTTCAGCTGCATACAGTGCCTGTTCTGCAGATTTCAGCCGAATGCCTGGAAATATCCCGATCTCCTCAATGCGTGTCCTCACTTCGTCCCGACTCATACAGATTTCCTGACCTCGTTTGGAGATTTGACTCCTAACCTTCACTACGGAGCTGCCTTGCGTATGACGCATCTTACTTTACGGAACGTTGTCTCTCCCAACTGCAAGAGCTAGCTGACCTACCGCAGTCTGATAGGAACCCAGCAATTGCGCATAGGCGAGCTGCACCTGCCGGTATTCGCTCTGCGCATTCAGAAAGTCCATGAGCGAAGCGCTTCCGTGCTCGTAGGCAAAGGTCACAGTGTCGCGGACTCGCAATGACTGGTCGTTGTACTTCTCTTTGTAAGGCTTGAGGAGCGCGATGTTACTGCGCACCTGCTCATATGATGAATCCACATCGCTGAATACCTGCGCGCGCGTCGCCTCGCTGGCCTGCTGGCTGCGATCGATGTCGATAAGCGTGCGCTTCTTCTCGCCCTGATTGCGATCGAAAATGCGCAGTGGGATGCTGACATTCAGGCCCAGGGTCTGTTGACCATTGGGGTTGTTGTTGGATGAGTTCCACGTATACCAGGCGCCGAAGGTTGGATCCGCCGATCCGTTGGCGATTGCCAGCTTGTGGTTGGTCTCCGATTGCTGAATAGACTGGAGCGCCGCCTGCAAGTCTGGGCGCGCAGCCAGCGCTGCCTGGCGATAATCCTCCAACGGCTTCACAGAATCGGAGAAATCGAATGGGCCTGTTATGTCGAACTGATCCACCGGCGTCCGGTCGTTCAAGAGTTGCAAAAGCTGGATTTTAGCAGTACGGAGATCGACGGCCGCAGTCTCAAGCTCCGATTCATACTGGACGCGCTGCAGCTCAATGCGGTCCAGATCAACCTGCGCCATGTCGCCGGCCGTGAAGCGCGCTTGGCTGATGTCGATGATCTTGTCGTAGTAATCCAAGTCTGCCTTGGCAAGATCAAGGATGAACTTAGCCTGAAGCGTTGCTACGAACGCCGTACGCAGGTCGAACTCCATGTTGCGCTCGAGATCTTCGTGCAGCGATTCGGCAATGCGCGTACCTTCCTTGGCGCTTTCCAGTCGCAACTCGCGTTTGTGCTCGCGTTCATGCAGATAACTGACCGCGGGCACAACATAAGTGCCTTTCATTGGCACCCAGACGCCCCCGTGAGGAACGATTTGCGTTCCGTCCGCGGTAACGCCAACCTGCGGGTTCGGACGAAGGTAGGCCGTGATCTCCTCAGCCGTCATTTCATCGACATTATCGGCATCGGCTTTGAGCGCCGGGTTATTGGCTTCGAATCTGGCTTTCACCTGATCCCAGCTGAGCGGCTGCTGGGCGGCAGATCCGGCGGCGGCCAACACGAAGCTGAGTCCGCTGATCAAGGGTAGAACACGACCCTTCACGCCGATCCGCGATACTTCGAGGAATGTGTGTTTAGTGTTCAAAGGACGCCCCATTTTCCGGTTCAGGGAGTTTGTCTCCATTGCGGGCAATCGATACATACAATGTCGGCAGAAGCACAAGGCTCATCGTGAGGGCAGCCATAAGTCCTCCGACAATCACAATCGCGAAGGGGCGCTGTGAGTCGGATCCGATCGCGTGCGACAGCGCCGCAGGAATCAAGCCGAATGTTGCTACGAGCATGGTCATCATGATGGGCCGCAGCCGTAACGCCGCTCCTTCCACTGCCGCATCGACGACCGTGAAGCCTTTTGCGCGCAATTGGTTGATGTACTCGAGCATGATGACGCCGGTTTGCACTGAGACGCCAAAAAGGGCAAGGAAGCCGACTCCAGTCGAGACACTGAAGTGGGTGCCGGTAATCAGGAGCGCCAGCAATCCGCCCAGTGGCGCCATGGCAACAACTGCAAGAATCAGCAGTGCCCATTTCGCCGAGCGGAACATGGTGTAGAGAATGATGAAGATGACCAAAATGGTGATTGGAACAATGACCATCAGCCTCTGCGATGAGCGCTTCTGGCTTTCGTTCTCCCCCGCCCATTCGATGTGGTAACCCTTGGGGAGCGAGACATTCTTCTCGACCTTGTTCATTGCCTCCTGAACGGTCGTACCCAGGTCACGGTCGCGCACTTCGTAGCGCACAGCCACGTAACGCTGGTTGTTTTCCCGGAAGATGTCGTAGGCGCCATCCCTCACTTGCACTTTGGTGAGCTGGGCTAGCGAAACGCGCTCGCCAGACGGGGACAGCAGCCGAATATTCGCGATTGCCTCCTGCGTATTGCGGTACTGCTCCTTGTAGCGGACGACGACGTCGAAACGGGCTTCGCCTTGCAGAACCTGGCTCACCGCGTTTCCGCCCACGGCGGTTTGAATCGCATCCTGAATGCCGGCAACGTTGATTCCAAAGCGTGCCGCAGCCTGGCGATCAATAACAAGATCGAGATTCGGCTGCCCGGTGTCCCGCATGAGCCCCAGATCCTTGACACCCTGCACCGTCGACATCTGCGCTAAAACCTCATCCCCCTTCTCTTCGAGGACGTTCAGATCTTCCCCGAAAATTTTGACTGCTAACCCTCCCTTGGTCCCGGTCAGGGTTTCGTCCACGTTGTCCTCAATCGGCTGCGAAAAGTTCCAGAACACGCCCGGCAGTTTCGACACCTCGCGATTCATCGCTGCAATCAGCTCATCCTTGTCGCCATGAAACACCGGACGCCACCCATCCTTGGGCTTCAGGTCCACAAAGTACTCCGTGTTGCCAAAGCCTCCGGTATCTGTCCCATCGTCGGGCCTCCCCACCTCTGAGACGACTTTCGTCACTTCGGGAAACGACGCGAAGATGAGTCGCGCCTTTGTCGCGAACGCCTTGCCCTCTGTCAGGCTGGTTGAGTTCGTCAGCGTGCCGCGAGCCCAGATGGCGCCTTCGTCAAGATGGGGAAGAAACTCCGAGCCAATGATTCCACTGAATGCCAGGAAGAGAGTAACTACGAAGGCGCCCGCCCAAACACCAAACACAATCTTCTTGTTTTGAATGGCCCAGCGCAACCGCGACCGATACTGCTTGATCAGCCAGGCCATGACGGGGTTGTGCCATTCGGTGATTCCATTCCTGAACAGCACGCTCGAGAGAACCGGAGCGATAAGGATGGAGAACGTCATGGCGCCCAGGAGAGCAAACGCCACCGTCCACGCCATCGGCTTGAACAGCTTCCCCTCCACGCGCTGCAAGGTGAAAATCGGAAGATAAGCGGTAATGATGATGGCTATGGCGTAGAAAACCGGGCGCTGCACTTCGTGGCACGCCTCGCGAATCACCCCGCTCACAGGCCGCGGCAGGGTCTGCCTCCCACTGGCCTGGCCATTTTGCTGCAACCCGTTCCCGGGACGCGACCCATATTCGCGGCTCATATGGCGAACAATGTTCTCCACCATGACCACCGCGCCATCCACGACCATTCCAAAGTCCAGAGCGCCTAACGACAGAAGATTCGCGGGAATCTTGCTCACGTCGAGCCAGATGGAAGCAAAAAGCAGCGCGAAGGGAATGGTGAGCGCAACGATGAACGCGCCGCGCACATTGCCCAGGAAAAGAAAAAGGATGATCGTTACCAGAATCATCCCCTCCGCCATGTTGTGCAGGACCGTGTGCAGTGTGTAATGCAAAAGGTCGGAGCGATCGAGCATCGGCACAATCTTCACGCCTTCCGGCAGGATGTGATCGTTCAGTTCCTTGACCTTCGCGTGGATTGCGTCCAACGTCGGCTGCGCGTCTGCGCCTTTTCGAAGTAGCACGACACCCTGAATCACTTCGGGATTATCGACAACGGTCCCGCCGGGAAGATGATCGGCCCTGGCCATGGCCCCGAGCAGGATCCGTGGTCCCTGCTCAACATCGGCAACGTCCTTCACGCGCAGCGCCGTGCCATTCTTGGTGCTCAGAACCGTATTCCCAATATCCTGCACGTTTCGGTATAAACCAAGTGCGCGGACATTCATCTGCTGCTGGCCGGCTTCTACAAAGCTGCCGCCGGCATTCACATTGTTATTCACGAGCTGCTGCTCTAATTGGCCGATGCTAAGCCCGTACGAAACCAACTTATCCGGATCGACGCGAACTTGATACTCCTTCGTTGTACCGCCAAAGGTTGATATATCCACGACGTCGGGGACTGACTTGAACTGCTTCTCCAGCGTCCAGTCCTCGATGGTCTTTAACTCCATCAGGTCATACTTCGGATTGGAGCTATGCAGCGTGTACCAATAGATCTGGCCTACTAAGCTCCAGTCGGTTCCGATCTGTCCCTGGAGGCCTGGCGGGAAATCCACGAGCGTTAGGCGCTCCAAAACTTTTTCGCGGTTCCAGTCGTTGTTTGACTGGTCATCAAAGATCATCAAGACGAAGGAGAGCCCGAAAATCGACTCAGACCGCAGTGCGGTCATGTGCGGAATGCCGTTCATTCCGATTTCAACGGGAATCGTGACTTGTTGTTCGACTTCCTCAGCCGCGCGGCCCGGCCATTGAGTGATCACAGTGACGTAGTTATCCGCGATGTCGGGATAGGCTTCGACCGGAAGGAAATGGAAAGAGACGATTCCCCAGGCGGTCAACAAAACAGCGGCCGCCAGCACCACGAAGCGGTTGTTCAGGGCAAAATCAACCAATGTTCGAATCATTGCTTTTCCTGTTCGCTCCGCGTCCCTATTTGTTCTCGATGATGTTTTCCAGATACGTCGGATTCAGCACAACCTTTTGTCCTGGCTGTAATCCTGACGTTACTTCCTGCATGTTGCCCGGGAGAGAATCCCCGGCAACGACTTCCATCCGCTGGAACTTGTTGTCCGGCGCAGGAACGTACACCCAGTCGCGGTCGTGCAGGCGCAGAATCGCCGTGGCCGGGACTTCGGTGTGCACCTCCTTCTTGCGGCCCGAAAAAGTCGCGTTTGCAAACATATTCACGCGTAACGATCCGGGATTCCGCACTTCGATGCGCACTTTCGCAGTGCGGATGTTTGGGTCGAGAATGGCGCCGACATTGCTGACCGTGCCCTTCAAGGCCATTCCGGGAAATGCGTTCAGGCTAATGGCTGCGGAATCACCCACCTTCACATCCGCGATGTCGTTTTCGTAAACGTCGCAGATGATCCAGACAGTTGAGAGATCTGAGATCGTGAACGGATTGGTTCCCAGGCTTTGGATGCCGCCGGCATTCGTCACTTCCTGATCAGTAATTACGCCTGATATCGGAGCAACAAGGTTCACAACTCCCGACGGGTGCTCGGGGTTCCCGCCGAGTAGCCGCAGATGCTCGGCAGCAACATCGACGGCGATCTTTGCTTTGTCCTCGGTGTCTTTCGCAATCTGCAAATCGTTGAGCGCGATGGCGCCATGCTGATAGAGCTCCTGTGCTCGATCCCATTGCGCTTTTGCCAGCACTTCATCTGCAACCGCGCTTTGATAGGTCGCGAACCCGCCGGAGATGTCGTCGCTTTGCAGCGTCAACAGCACCTGCCCTTTTCGCACCACATCGCCCAGGCGCGCCTTGATCGCAACAACTCGGCCCGTGGCGAGCGAGATCACAGGCACCGTTCGATCGATGTCGGGATTCACGGTTCCCGTCACCTGGAGCGTGGGGTAGGCGTCATACTCGGTCGCAGTGACCACCGGGTATTTCGATGGGTCATCGACAGACCAGCTCGCCACATTGACATCGGGCACCACCTTCGCCGGCGGAGGCGCCTCCGCGGCTGCATTTGCTTCTTTTTCGTGGCATCCGGCCGTGCCGGCCAGCAAAACCGCTACAATGGCACTGGCAAGAACTCCAACTGCATTGCGTTTCATGTCGCATACCCGTTGCCCAATCCGCGCATTTCTGCGTTGTTCCGGGCGAGATTTGCGCGCGCAGGCCCGCGCCCACCTGCCTCCGAGAGTGGGCCGCGCGCGGTTTGTTGAGAGAGCTAGAACTTCACCATGACGGCAAATGTGCTTGAGGCCTGTTGCGTGCGCAAATCCGGGAACCACACCTTTCCCCCAAACGACACACACGCGGCTTGGGCATCAGGGAGATCCGTAAATCCCGAGGCTGTGTTTCCATTTGACCCTGCCACCGTGCACGCGTACTGCGCGGGCGACCCGTTGTTTCCTCCCGGCGGCGTAATGCCTCCGTGTCCCGTCCAATAGGGCACGTCTGTATGGCGGTAGCCCCACTCCCAGCGGAAAGTGATAAATTCACTGGGCATGTAATCGAATGTTGCCGTCCCGTCGTAAGCATGCATCTTATCGCCAGGATTTTCAGTAAAGTAGGGCGTTCCGGTAATCGCGGTCGCGCCGTTGATCGGAGGCAACAGCGTCAAATAGCGGCCGGGATTGTTCATCTGCCCACCGCCGAAGGTCATGCCGAACAAGTCCTTCTTGAACCAGAAGCGGTTGTAGGCCATCCAGCCGAGGAAAGCCTGCTTCGGAGCGACAGACGTCGGCTTGCCCGTGGTGCACCTGACGCCGCCGCCCATCTCGCAACCTAAGTCGCCTGTAAACGAGAAGGCCATCTTGTCTAGCCCGGCCGATGGCCTGTCGTAGTACTTGACCTCCCAACTGTCGTCGGTATGAATGCGGGACCGCGTTTGAGTCGCGTTGCCATTTAGGATCCCCGGCGCATCCTGGCCCAGACCGTAGTTGTTGAACACCATCGAGAGCCACGGCTTGGGCCGGTAGAGAATCTGCCCGCCCAGTCCAGGCTTTGAGTTCGACCGCGCGTAGGACTGCCATCCGTTGATGAACCACGGTTCGATCTTTAGTTTGTCAGTCGGAAAATACTGTAGCCGAAGACCGTTGAAGAACCACGGAGTGTTTGACGAAACGTAGGATGGCTGATAGGCCCAGTTGTCGAAATTGTAGTAACTGAACAGCCCAATATACGAGACAAAGATGCCGCCGTCGAGGTTCAATCCGTGCGCAACGTTCCAGTGATAACCGCCCCACGCCTCAGATACATAGCGATAAGCGTTCGCTAAGTCCCATTGCCCGCGCGAAGGGCTTGGGTCGTTGCGCGGCGTGGTGGTTGCAAACATGCCGAACATCGTAAGAAAGCGCCCGCGCACATTGTGCACGCGCAGGTCGCCGCCGAAACTCAGCTGCTCAACCTGCACTTCGTTGGCGCGGAACGTTTCGGTCGAACCTCCCAATGAGTCATCCGACGGCTTGTTGAAGTCGTAGGTGTAGTTCACGTCGGCGCGAAATTCCGGCGTAAAATATTTCGTCGCCAGCGGCTCATCCTCGTTGCGCGGATTGCCGTTGAGCCAGGTCCAGTCCGCGTACGCAAATGGCGCTGACTTTGTGGTGACTTCAGCCGGAATATCCGGAGGGGGCGGCTCGGCAGGCGCGGCAGGCGCGGCCGCTTGCAGCGCAGGCTTGACCCCTGCCGGCTTCGCAGAACTCAATGCAGGCTCTCCATTACCGGCCGCTAATTCCTTTTCCGCCGCTTTCAGCGCTGCCGTATCGGCGCTGTCGGCCAGGGCCCGTGCTTTTTCTTCCTTGACCTCGTTTTCCAACTCATCGATGCGGCCCTTCAGTGCCTCAATCTCCTGCGTGACTGTGGGCTGTAATTCCGGTTGAGCTGCGGTCGCCGGCGGTTGACTTGTATTTGTGTCCGCGCCGGGCTTTGCGGGTGGATCGACCCTTGCATTCAGGGTCGGTTGGGTTGCGGCGGTCTGTGCTCTTGCGGCGCAGGTCAGGCCGACGGTTATCGCCGTCAGCGTCATGGCATTCCGAAGGAAACCTCTCATTTTTACCTCTCGCTCTCCGTGGCAATTGATCAAGAGTATTGGATTAAGTCCAGGGCTAAATACAAAGCCCGTGCGCATGGTTCGCCGTGCAAATAGGTGCAACAAGTGGCGACGCGTACTTCAAGAAAGAGCCATAATGACTACTTCAGTAATGTATCGATCGCTGAGGTCGCGATATCTCTACGCCTCATTGCTCAACGCCATTGGAAACTGGCGGCCATCAGAAAAACATAAACGTGTTATAGGTTGTTTATAAGGGTTATGTTCCTCGCAACTTATAAACAAACCATAAAGAGAGAAAGAGCACAGTATCCCCTGACGTAAGACAACGTGACGTAAAGCGTTGCTTACCTTGTCCAGTCCAACTTCGCGTGTTCGGACATCGACCTCTATTCGAAGAAGCATGAGGCCGCGATCAAGTCACACGCCGGACCATCGTTGTGCAGACAACAGCAAGGATGAATCGAGGATGGTATTTTGGACATAAGGAACGCATGAACGTAGTAGAGATTCGGTTGGCGGGCCAAGAGTTACTCGGAGAGTCGGCGTCCTATCGACTGTAGCAATGGGATCGAAGTCAGACTTGGCGATATCACATTCTCCACGTTTGCGCGAATGTAGATGCTAGATGTTTAGTCCCGGCATTTGATGGTGCATTCTATTCCCAAGAGGGGGCAAGTCTACCGGGTGGTTTCTTCACTGCGATTGTCGCCCGCGCTACATCAACCGCAGCGACTTGGCAATCCCTCACCGGCCCCGACCGAGAGCATTTCCTCCGAGCGGTCATCGACCGCGTCATCATTCACCCAACCCGGGTGGAAATCCGAATCCGCGTGACCCAATTCATCCAACAACTCCTCGGCAACAGCACTCCTATGGCTGACAGCCGAGCCGGAAACACCACCGGTACACCCCAGGCGCAACTGCAACTTATATCCTCGATCGAATGCCCCTTCCGCCACATTCCCCAGGGCCGCGCCCTGCGCCTGATCGTCGGCAATACGAACATCACGACAGAGGCGAGCGGTCAGGCCATTCTGAAAGCTATCGCTCGCGCACGCCAATGGTACGAGCAGATCGCCACAGGCAAAGCTACGAATATCGCGCAATTGGCCGCCATCGACGGCGTGTCACCCCGCTTTATCCGTATGCAGATGAAGTTGGTTCAACTGAGCCCGCAGTCAATCGAGAATCCGATGACTCGGCCCGAATCGCTGCCCCTCTCGCTCAACGATCTGCTCGCCGCGATCCCACTGGACTGGCGCGAGCAGTCGCTCGGCCTGCCTACAAAGTCCACGTAACGAGCACGCCAATTCTTCAATCTGCCAACTCCTCAGGCAACCCACGGCTGCTTGGGCTTTCCCGATGCAGACGATGTCGCGTCCAGGCCGGATCATGCAATCACCGCAGAGTCAAATTTCTCCAGTTACACGGCGCATCGAAACGGAACTGCCCGTTTGGCCAACAGAGAAGTGCCGACAAAACGGCGCCTATGGCTCCTGCTGGAGAACGCTCTCCAGTTCCATCACGATCAGGAAACCTGCCAATTTGCGGGGAAGATCAAGAGTATCGAGGGTTTGCATCTCGTAAGTTGTTGATTCTAAATGTACATGGCGGAGAGGGAGGGATTCGAACCCCCGATAGCCTTACGACTATGCCTGATTTCGAGTCAGGTGCATTCAACCGGGCTCTGCCACCTCTCCGCGGTCAACGTCATATTGAGAATGGTCCGTTCGACGAACAAGCCGGCGGCCTCGCACACATGCGCGGCCATTCTCAGTCTAGTGGTAAACCATCGGCCATGGCAATGCAGCGCCTGCCTAAGGCAGAGGAAAGCAGAGCGGAGAACGCGGCATACGATTCGCAAAGCGACGACGACCGAATCGGCGCTGCGATGACGACGGGCGGAGCCTACTGGGACAGACAGCCTGCCGGAGCAGGGCAGGGGATCATGGCATTGCGCAGAACGATCGGGGGCGAGTAAGCTTGGCTATCCCCCCAGCGTGATGTCGATTGCGGGAGGAGCGATGAGCCCGGAGATGCGGATGATTGAGCCGTGCAAGCGCGCCAAGACGATCTGCTCCTTGGCGATTATTTTCTTCTGCTGTTCGCTGGTTTTCGCTGCTCTATGGCAGCGGCAAGCGGCAACGGCACAAGCACAGCCGCACTCCATTCTGCGGATTCAGAGCAGTAGCTTTCCGAACGGAGGAGCGATTCCACGGCGGTACACCTGCGACGGATCCAACGACTCGCCAAATCTGCATTGGCTAAGTGTGCCTGCGGAGACCAAGAGCGTTGCCCTTGTCATGAGCGATCCCGACGCTCCGATGAACTTCACGCACTGGATTGCCTACAACATTCCGGCGAGCGCCCATGAACTGGCCGAGGGGGCGTCGGCGCACGCCGCCATGCCCCGAGGATCTGCCGAGGGGACCAATAGCTTTGGCCGCTTCGGATATGGCGGCCCGTGCCCGCCGGCGGGCAAACCCCACCACTATGTGTTCCATCTGTATGCGCTCGATGCCCGGCTTAGTTTGCCGCCAGGCGTGGCGCGGGAGCAACTGGAGTCAGCGATGAGCCAGCACGTGCTTGCCGAGGGGCAAATCGCCGGCATCTACCAGCGAACAACCGAATAGGATTTGCCTGGGCCGCGCCTATGGCCGCCGTCATACGGCGGTTCTCCTGCAACGATGAGCCATTTCGGACAGAATTCAAGGCGGCTTTTTCTTGATGAAAAAGCCACTTCGCGATTGTGCTTGGTCTACACCTGCAGGAGACCCGCTATAGCGCCTCGTTTCGCGATGCTTGCCGTGCCAGTCCCACGGCTGTACGCTTGCGGCTGTTGTCCAGCCGCACCGGCTGCAGCATGAAGCCCGGTGAGGCTAAAATCACAGTTTCCGAAAGGCTTGTCTCCTTTGATCGACCTTGGCCCCGTTGCTGTACCTTTAGCTTTGGATGAATTTGCTGCGGAGAGATGCGCCGAGCCTCGCGGTTGGGGCTCGCGAAGCGACAGCGCGCGCAACTCGGGCTCAAACTTGCCTGACCGCACCCGGATGACGACGGAGCTTAACTCTTGACGATGGAATTTCACATATCGCGGAAGGCGAGGGACCGCTACGGGTTCGCGGAGCCGCTCTTTTCTTACAACGGCAATGTGATTCTGGCGAATCTCCCCGCTTGCCGCGAGTTCGCTCACCGCATGAACCAGGTGCGCGACGTGGAGAAGCATCCCGAACAAGCTGTCCACGCCGGGCAGCTCTTCGCCATGGGGCTTATCGACGAGGCCAGCCACGCGCTGATGGCCCGCTACCGGGAGCAGTTCGATCCCCAGGTGATGACGGCTGCCCTCGACTGGTTCGGCGCGCAGGTGGGCACCGGCAATCTGGACAAGATGCTGCTCACGTTTGTGGAGAACTTTCCGGGACAGAGCGTGATGCGCGGCCTGGAGACGCCCGCACAGTGGCTCGCCGGCGAGACCGGCGGAATGCCGCACCGTGCCGCGGCTCTGGAAGAACTGCTGCTGCTCTGGTCGGCCAATCGCAATGAGGCGTTCAAGCCGTTTGAAGAGTTGTATGAAGACCGGACGTTGGCGGAAAAGACAGTCTACAAGCAGGTAACGGAGCGAATGCCCGAGTATTTCGCCACGCGGCCGCTCATTCCACTGCCGGGGGCCCAGGCGGTAAGCCTGCTCGATCTGTTGCGCGCGCCGGCGCTGCGCTCGCCGCGGTCGCTCAGCGATCAGCTCGAGATCATCCGCCAACTTTGGAGGCCGCTGCTCGGCGATATGCTGGAGCGCTTTCTCGCGATGGCCGGGGAGATCCTGCGCGAGGAGCAACTGGCCATCTGGGCACAGTTCAATCCGCCGGGAACGCGGCGAGGGCCGCAGCAGTGGCCGTCCTTCATGAGCAAGTCCGAGGTGCCAACCTTCGGCGATGCGATGCATGAATACGAACAATTTTCGCCGGATCAGGCCTGGATGCCGGGCGCGGTGCTCATGGCCAAGAGCACCTACGTTTGGCTGGCGCAATTGAGCCGGCAATACGGGCGGCCTATCGGCCGCCTTGACGAGATTCCCGATGCGGAGCTGGCCACGCTGGCGGACCGCGGCATCAACTCGCTATGGCTGATCGGCGTGTGGGAGCGCAGCCGCGCGTCGGAGACGATCAAGCAGCTCTGCGGCAACCGCGACGCCGTCGCCTCGGCCTACTCGCTCTTCGACTATCGCATCGCCGACGATCTTGGCGGCGAGCCGGCCTACATCAACCTGCGCGACCGCGCCTTCCGGCATGGCGTGCGCCTGGCCAGCGACATGGTTCCCAACCACATGGGCATCGACTCGCCTTGGGTGATCGAACACCCCGAGTGGTTCATCTCGCGCCCCGATCCACCCTATCCCGCCTACAGCTTCGAGGGGCCCGATCTCTCCCACGACGGCCGCGTGGAGATCAAGATCGAAGACCACTACTACGAGCAGTCCGACGCCGCCGTGGTTTTCCGGCGCCGCGACAAAACCACCGGAGAAACCCGCTATATCTACCACGGCAACGACGGCACGAGCTTTCCGTGGAACGACACGGCGCAGCTCGACTACCTGAATGCGGCGGTGCGCGAGCAGGTTATTCAAACCATTCTGCATGTGGCGCGGCTTTTCCCTGTCATTCGCTTCGATGCCGCCATGACGCTGGCCAAGCGCCACTTTCACCGGCTGTGGTTTCCCGGCCCCGGATCGAGCGGCGCCATTCCCTCGCGCGCCGAATACGGTATGAATCAGGCCGAGTTCGACCGGGCCATGCCGCATGAGTTCTGGCGTGAGGTGGTTGATCGCGTGGCCGCAGAGGTTCCCGGCACGCTGCTTCTGGCCGAGGCGTTCTGGCTCATGGAGGGTTATTTCGTCCGCACGCTGGGCATGCATCGCGTGTACAACAGCGCCTTCATGATCATGCTGCGCGACGAGGACAACGCCAAATACCGCTCGGTCATCAAGAACACGCTGGAATTCGATCCCGACATCATGAAGCGGTACGTCAACTTCATGTCGAATCCCGACGAGCGCACGGCCATCGATCAGTTCGGCAAGGGTGACAAGTGCTTCGGTGTCGCAGTCATGATGTCCACGCTTCCCGGCCTTCCCATGTTCGGCCACGGCCAGATCGAGGGATTCACTGAGAAGTACGGCATGGAGTACCGCTGGCCACGCTACGAGGAGTCGCCCGACCACTGGCTGGTCGAGCGCCACGAGCGCGAGATTGCACCGTTGCTTAAGCGCCGCTGGCTGTTCGCCGAGAGCGCCAACTTCCTGCTCTATGACTTCTTTAACGCCAATGGCAAAGTGAATGAGGATGTTTTCGCCTACTCGAACCGCTCCGGCGGAGAATGTGCCCTGGTGGTCTATCACAACCGGTATGCCAACGCGCACGGAACCATCGATTTCTCCGCCGCCTACGCCGGCAAGGGGTCAGCCCAGCTTCGCCAGCGGAGGCTTGCCGATGGGCTGGGCCTGAGCGGAAACCGCGGCGCCGTGATGGCTTGGCGCGACTCGCTCACAAGCCTGGAATATCTGCGCCGCACGCATGAATTACTTGATTGCGGACTCACCCTCGATCTTCACGCCTATCAGTGCCACGTATTCCTCGATTGGCGAGAACTCCGTCCCACGGCCGTGCAGCCCTGGGACCGGCTTGCGGACTGGCTCGACGGGCGCGGCGTACCCGATCTTGCCGACGAGCTCGTCAATCTGGAGTTGCGGCCCGTGCACGATGCGCTGCGCCAGTTCCTCGATCCGCACTTGGTGCGCCGCTTTGCCGATGTCGCCGAGCATCCCCGCGCTGTGGGCGCTGAAAGAAACAAGAAAATCGAGCGCCAGCGGAGCGAACTCCTGAAACATGCGTGGGCACAAGGCGAGGTATTTCTACGCCTGGCGCAAGCGGCCTACGCCGAGCGCCTGAGGAAGGAAAACCAGCCCTTACGCGGAGAAATTCCGGCTGAACCGGTGTCCCAGTCGCAGCGATTCACGCAGCTGCTTCGCGCGGCCATGCTCATGCCGGCCGTCGAGGCGCTCTTTCCAGCTCCCTGGACTGCGGCCGCGCGCCGCGTCTTGCCCGGCTCCAGCCCGCAGTTCACAGCCACGGAAATGTGGGGGCCGGTTTTGGCCTGGTGCGCGCTCCAGTTGCTCGCCGAGTCCATCGATCCTGCGCAGCCTGAACGCACCGCGCTCGATCTCTTCGATCGTCTACGGCTGCGCGAACCGTTTGCCCATGCCTTTACCGCTCACGGGTTCGAGGGCGAGGAAGCTTGGCGCGTCGCGGCGCGGATCAAGGTTCTGCTGCTCACGGGCGCCGGCGTGGGCAAAGAGCAGGAGCCTGTACCTCCGGCTGAAGTTGAAGAGGCTGTTGCCGAAGCGCCTGCCCGGCAAGCGGTGGGCGTCTCTGCGGCAGGGGGTGCGGCCCGGGAAGAGGAGCCGGAACCGGCAATGCCGCAAACCGAAGTCGAAAAGGTGGCGCTGGCGCCCGTTCTTTGGCTCGATCCCGATGTGCGCTGGCTCTGCGGCGTCCATGAAACGGAGGGCCATGTCTACCTGATCAGCGAGCTTTATGAGGAACTGCTCTGGTGGTTGCTTATGCCTTCGCTGCTGCGCCTGGCAGGCGAGACCGCGCCGAGCCGCGCCGCGGTGGAAGAGTTGAGCAAGACGGTGGCAGCGGCTTTGGCTTCGGCCGAGGCCGCCGGCTATCGCATCGACGCGCTGCTTAGCCCGGTCGCGGCGCTGGACCAAGATGAATCGCCCGCGCCGAAAGCGGAAACCGCGAAGGCAAAGAGACCGAGGCGCAAGCGGAAGAGTTAACCTTGCGCGTGATCCGCATCCGGCAACCACCCGCGCGTGCTGTGGACATCGCCATCGGACGCAAACTCCGCAAGGCCTTTTGTTTGCTTGCGTAAGTCCAATCGTCACAATCGAATGTGACCCCAGGCACATCGCAGCGGCCGCGGCAAGGTGCAAAGTCCGAAGAGGATCTTCTGTGAGGAGAAGTCTCGAGCGCGGTCGTGTATCTTATGCGCCCGCATTGTTTTGACCGGCCTCCGCCGCGCAAGCTCCAAGGACTTTTTCCATTTTTCTGTTCTTTTTCCCGGAGGGTCCGTGCACATACGGGAGGGTCCGGAGCACGCGCTTCGCGCCGGACCGGGCAGGGAGGGATCATGGCTAGCGCCGCCCAGGGAGTCGCCCACGAAGTCCTTGACGCTCACGAGCGTCTGCTGATCGACCAGGCGATCGCCAAGCACGGAAACCGGCCTGGGGCGCTGTTGGGGGTCTTGGAAGACGTCCAGGCCGCCAACGCGCACAAGTATCTCTCCATGGAGGCGTTGCGTTACATCTCCGAGAGAACCGGCATCCCTCCGTCCACGGTCTACAGCGCTACCACGTTTTATTCGCTCTTCAACCTTGATCCACAGGGCGACAACGTGATCTGCGTCTGCCGGGGGACGGCCTGCCACACCCGAGGCTCGCGCGTTCTGTTGGAGAAGGTTTGCCTCGACCTCGGCCTCAGCGAGCATGAATCGGGCGACACCAAGGAAACCGAAAAGCTGGCGCTCACCACCAACGACAACAAATTCACCGTGCGCACCGTTGCCTGCTTCGGCCAGTGCGCGCTGGCCCCGGTGGTCGAAGTGAACCACCACATTCTTAGCCATGTGAATGAACGCACCTTGCAGCGCGAAGTCAAGGCCTTGACACAGGGGAGGAAGTGATGCCGCGCATTCAGGACATCGGCGTCTTCAACGCGGTCCGCGAGGCCGGGCTTGCCAAGCTTACGCCTGCCGTTCCTCGCATCACCGTGAGCATGGGAACCTGCGGACAGGGCAACGATGCCGAAGAGGTGTATCACGCCCTCTATGCGGCCATTGACCACAGCGGCCTTGACGTGATTTTAGCTGGCGTGGGCTGCTTCGGTTGTTGCTTTCAGGAACCGCTGGTAAGCGTCCGCTTGCCGGGGTACCCGATGGTCGTGCTCTCCCGCGTGCAGTCCAACGACGCAACGCGCATTCTCGAGGGCGTCTCTTCAGGCGTCATGCCTCCCGATCTCATCTTCTGCAAAATCGAGGAGTGGGATCACATCACCGGCCACGTGCGCTACGGCCAGGGTTACCCTGAGATTCCGCTCTGGAATTCCATTCCATTCTTCAAGGGCCAGAAGAAGATCGTGCTGCGTAATTGCGGCCTCATCAGCCCCTCCGATATTGAGGAGTACATCGGCGTCGGCGGCTACCAGGCGCTCTACAAGGTGCTCATTGAAGGCCGTCCTGAAACTATCATCGAGCAGGTGAAGGCAGCGCGGCTGCGCGGTCGCGGCGGTGCCGGTTTCCTCACCGCCAACAAGTGGGACTATCTCTCCAAGGCCAAGTCCGACGCGAAGTACATCATCTGCAATGCCGACGAGGGCGACCCCGGCGCCTTTATGAACCGCAACGAGATCGAAGGCGATCCGCACTCGCTTCTCGAAGGCATGATCATCGGCGCGTACGCCACCGGCGCCACGCAAGGAATCATCTATGTGCGCGCGGAATACCCGCTGGCCATCAACCGGCTGAAGCGCGCCCTCGAGCAGGCAAAGGAATACGGCGTACTCGGCCCCAACATTCTCGGCCGCAATTTCAACTTCGATATCGAACTTGTGTGTGGCGCAGGCGCCTTCGTCTGCGGTGAAGAGACGGCCATGATCGCCTCCCTCGAAGGCCACGCCGGCCGGCCGCGTCCGCGCCCGCCCTATCCCGCGCAAAAGGGCCTCTACGGCAAGCCAACCAACATCAACAACGTTGAAACCTGGTACAACATCGCGCCCATCGTCATGCGCGGCCCCGCCTGGTTTGCTGAAACAGGCAGTGCGAAAAGCACCGGCACCAAGGTTTTCTCTCTGGTGGGCAAGATTCACAACACCGGCCTCGTGGAGATGCCGCTGGGAACGCCGCTCAAGAGCTTCATCTACGACGTTGGCGAGGGCGCCATCAACGGCCGCAAGATCAAAGCCGTGCAGACCGGCGGACCTTCCGGCGGCTGCATCCCGGCCACCATGCTCGACACGCCCGTGGATTACGAGAGCCTCGCCCAGCTCGGCTCCATCATGGGCTCCGGTGGCATGGTGGTGATGGACGAAGACAACTGCATGGTCGACGTGGCCCGCTACTTCGTCGAGTTCACGCATCCTGAGTCCTGCGGCAAGTGCGTGCCCTGCCGCGTCGGCCTCGACAAGGCGCTGCGCATCCTCAAAGCCATGACCAAGGGCGACGGATCGCACGAACTGCTCGAGCGCCTCGACGAACTGTGCCGCATGGTCCGCGAGTGCTCGCTCTGCGGTCTCGGCCAGTCCGCGCCCAATCCCGTGCTCACCACCATGCGCCATTTCCGCGAGGAGTACGAGGACCACATCGTCGCTCACCGCTGCCGCGCCGGCGTTTGCCAGGAGCTCACGTTCTCGCCCTGTGAGAACAGTTGCCCGCTGCACATGAACATCCCCCGCTTCCTTACGCTCTATCAGGAGGGCCGGCTGGAGGATGCGTTCGTCTCCGTCGTCCTCGACAATCCTTTGCCCGCTTCGACAGGGCGCGTCTGCCAGCATCCCTGCGACAACCGCTGCCGCCGGCAATCGTTCGATGAACCGCTGAATATGCGCGAGGTACACCGCTTCATTGCTGACGCGATCTACCAGTCCGACCGCTTCGAGCCGCTGGTAAAACGGATTCTGGAGCGCAAGCTTCCTTCCAGTGGCCGCAAAGTGGCCGTGGCCGGCGCCGGGCCAACCGGCCTCACCGCTGCGTTCTACCTCGCCATGCTCGGCCACGACGTAACCGTCTTCGACGAGCACAGCGAGGCCGGCGGCATGTTACGCTTCGCCATCCCGGAGTACAGGCTGCCCAAGTCCGTTCTTCGCCGCGAGCTCGACCTCATCGAGGCCGCGGGCGTAAAGATGCAATTCAACACGCGCGTGGGCGCCGATCTTCCGCTCAACGAACTCGCCGGCAAGTTCGACGCCGTCTTCATCGCCATCGGAACCTGGAAGGAATCCTGGCTTTACCTTGCGGGAACGGAAATGAAGAGCGTCTATCCGGCGCTCGAATTCCTCGAGGCGGTGGCGCGCAAAGATGAGATCATCGTGGGTTCGCGTGTCGCCATCGTCGGAGGCGGCAATGCGGCCATTGATTCCGCGCGCACCGTGCTGCGCATGGGCGCGCAGCCCACCATCCTCTATCGCCGCGAGCGCAAGGACATGCCCGCCATCGACGAGGAGATCCAGTCCGCCGAAGAAGAAGGCGTGCGTTTTGTCTTTCTCGCCGCGCCGCACCGCATCCTGGGCGATGCGAAGGGCAATGTGAAGGCCATTGAGATCGTGAAGACGCGGCCGGGCGAGTACGACAAGTCGGGCCGCCGCCGGCCCATCCCCACCGATGAAGTCCAGCGCTTCGAGTGCGACAGCGTGATTCTGGCCGTGGGCGAAACCTTCGATCAGGATTTCTGCCGCGCTTCAGGCCTGGAGCTGAAGGAGTCGGGCACCATCATCGTCGACCGCTACACCTTTGAAACCAGCCGGCCCAATTTCTACGCCGGCGGCGACGTGATCACTGGCGCCTCCAACGTCTCCAACGCCATGGGCTGCGGCAAGCAGGCGGCCATGAACATCGATGAGCGTCTCATGGACGAGTCGCGCTGGGAAAAGCTGTTTCCGCCATTCGAGTACGGCAGCCAGACACCGCCCGAGCCGCGCCTCAGCCGGCGCCATTCGGCCAAGCTCATGCCGGCAGGCGCCCGTGTGCACTCAAAAGAAGAAGTCATCGCCGGTCTCAGTCCTCAGGAAGCCTTGGATGAGTGCCGCCGCTGCCTGCGCTGCGATCTCCGCAGCACAGTAACCGCCAGGTGAGCAAAAGGAACGGGAAAGGAGCGCCAACTTGCCGAGCAAAACCATTTCGGTCCGCATCGATGGCGAATTGATCACCGCGCAGGAAGGCCAAACCATCCTGGAAGTGGCGCGCGCCAACGGAAGAGAGATCCCGTCGCTCTGCTATCTCAAGGGTCTCAGCGCGGTCGGCGCCTGCCGCGTGTGCGTTGTCGAACTGGCCGGAACCGATCGCCTGCTCCCGGCCTGCACCACACCCATGCAGGAGGGCATGTCGATCGTCACCGACTCCACCAAGCTCGATCTCTACCGGCGCATGGCCGTCGAATTGCTCCTCGTCGAGCGCAACCACATCTGCTCCTCCTGTGTTTCCAACGGCCACTGCGAGCTGCAATCGCTGGCGCAGTCTCTGGGCGTCACGCACGTGCGCTACGCCTACAACAATCCCCGCCTGCCCGTCGATATGTCGCATCCCCGCTTCGTTCTCGATCACAACCGCTGCATCCTGTGCACGCGCTGCGTGCGCGTCTGCGCTGAAGTGGAGGGGGCACACGTGTGGGAGATCGGCGGCCGCGGCATCTACTCTCGCATCGTCAGCGATCTCAAAGACGACTGGGGCAACGCGCACAACTGCACCGCCTGCGGCAAATGCGTGCAGGCCTGCCCCACGGGCGCGCTCGCGGAAAAGGGCTTCGCGGTGCACGAAATGGTCAAGCAAAGCGATCAGATCAGCCGCTTGGCCACGCAGCGGGCCAGCCACGCCAACGGCGCAAATTCCTGAAAGAATCTCTGCCGGGCACAGTTTGACAGGTGCGGCGGAGCCGGGGGGCCGGCGCATCTTCCCCCTGCGTCTTGAAATCGCTCGTTTCCCTTGATCTATTTTCCCCTGATTTGTCCCTGGGACCCCGGCCCCGTAGAATGACGAGAGAGCCGGCGGGGTAGACCGTACGGCGCCGTACATCGATGAGCGAACAGGAAACAGCGGTTTACCCCCAGACGCAGCCCGCCTCGCCGGCGTGGGACCGAATCGAGCGGGCGCGGCATCCCCAGCGCCCCTACCCCATGGAGTTGATCGAGCGAATCTTTACCGATTTCTGCGAGATTCACGGGGATCGCGCCTTTGGCGACGACGAGGCTGTGGCCTGCGGCATGGCGCGGCTGGGCGGCGATGAGGTGATGGTCATCGGCAACCGCAAAGGCGGCACTACCAAGGAGCGGGTGCGGCGCAACTTCGGCATGCCGCATCCCGAGGGCTATCGTAAGGCGCTGCGCGCCATGAAACTCGCTGAGAAGTTCTCCCGTCCGGTCATCAGCTTCATCGACCTGCCGGGCGCGTATCCCGGCGTGGGAGCCGAAGAGCGCGGCCAGGCCGAGGCCATCGCACGCAACCTGCGCGAAATGGCGCGACTGCGCGTGCCCACTATCTCGATGATCAGCGGCGAGGGCGGCTCGGGCGGCGCGCTGGCGTTGGCCGTCAGCGACCGTGTGTTGATCCTCGAAAACGCGGTGTATTTCGTGATCTCGCCGGAAGGCTGTGCCTCGATTATGTGGAACGACGCGAGCAAGAAGGCGCTGGCCGCCGAAGCGATGCGCATCTCCGCGCCCGAAGTCGCTGCGCTGGGCTGCGTCGACGAGATCGTCGCCGAGCCGCCGGAAGGCATCCACGCCGACCACGAAGCCGGAACTGGGCTGCTCGGCTTTGCGTTGAAAAAGCACCTGGCCGAACTGGCGGCGACCCCCATCGATGCTCTCGTGGCCGCGCGGCAGAAAAAGTACCGCAATATTGCAAAGTTCTACGTGCAAGGCTGATTCCCACGGGACCGGGCGATTCAGGAAAACTCGATCAACCGCCATGATGCAGAACAAGTTGAATGTATGCGGAGCAAGTCACGCTGCGGATCGCGGCGCCCGCCGCGGTGCGCGCGAGGCCCGGAGGGCAGAATGAGCGAGCCTGGTTCTCCCGGCGGCCGGCTGCGCGCCTATCTGCAGTTCCTCGGCGCCATTCTCTACTTCTTTCTGGCGCGCTCGCTTGCCTTTCATGGTGCGCGGGGACTGGCCGGCGATGCGTGGTCGCGGCTTGTCGAGCAAGCCATGCTGGTCTTTCTGCTGTTGCTGGGTTTTGCCTCCATGGGCTTCTGGCTCGACCGCCAGGTTCACCCCATCAACGAGCAGGGATTGCCGCGCCGCGAGGGCTGGGAGCGCGAGGCGGGGCTGGGCTTGGCGGCCGGCTGGGGCGTAGCGCTGGTCTGTGTACTGCCCATGGCGATCGTTGGCGGCATTTCGACATTTGTCGCCACGCGGCCTTCCGCATGGGGTTGGCTATTGGCCGGTGCGGCATTTTTCGCGCTGGCCGCACTTGCGGAGGAGATTGCCTTCCGCGGCTACGCTTTCCAGTGTTTTCTCCGTGCGGTCGGTCCGGCTGGGGCAACGCTGGGTTTTGCCGCCATCTACGCCATTTTGCAGGCGCTCACGCCGGGAGCGGATCACGCCAGTTTCGCCGTCTCCCTGGCATTCAGCTTTCTGCTCTCCGCAGCCTATTTACGCACGCGCGCCCTGTGGGTGAGCTGGGGCCTCAACTTCGGCTGGAAGGCCAGCCGCGCCTTAATTTTCGGGCTCGCGGTGAGCGGCGTCACCAGTCATTCCCCCGTGGTGCAGGGCGATCCCATGGGGCCGCTCTGGCTTACGGGTGGGGGCTACGGGCTGGACGGCAGTTGGTTTGCATGCCTGGCGCTTCTGGCGGCTCTGCCGGTTGTTTTTCGCGTCACGCGCGACCTGAACTTCCGCTACAACGCCCCGGTGATTGTCCCCGGCGGCATTCCCGTGGATCTGGAAGCAGCCGCGCGCGCGCAGCACGAAGCCGCCATGAGCTCGGCCGATCCTCCGGCTCCCACACTGGTGCAAATTGAGACGAATCCCCAGGAAATGAAGAAAGAATAGGCGACCGTTGCTGAATGCTTGATTTGCCTTTTCAACCGGAATAGGGCTAACTTTGCGTAGTGCTATGCGCACGCATGGGAGGCTCCCATGAACCGGCGTTTGCTTCCCCACCAGATTGGCTTAACGCCCGGGCCGGCCGAAAAGAGGAACTCCGGGTACGGTATGTTGTGCGTAGCGGCCGGGTGTGCCGTGGCTGCAGCGCTGGCCGTCGCCGCAGCGGGAGCCCAGGTCCTCACCGTCGATACCAGCGGCAAGGGCCGGGTAGCGGGCAATGGACCGGTCGACCGGCGGTATGCCCAGGTTGAGCCGACCCATGTGGCACTCTCAAAGGCCGAGCTGGACTCCAGGACGCGGCTGCTGCTCCTTCGCGCCATGCAGTCAGAGCAGGGATTCGCCATGCGCCCGTTTCCCCGCGGCCACAAGGGGCTGACGCTCCAGGCAAACGGCAAGCTGGAACCGGCCGGAGAAAGCTACCTGAACATGGTCGTCAGCGAGGGACTTTCGGCCAAGCCCGGGTCGCGTGTAGTGATTACCGACATCAAGATCGACCGATCGAAGATCGTTTTCATTCTGGACGGGGGGCCGGACGTCAAGCACCGCTTCCTGCGCCACATTCAGATCGGGGTAGGCCCGGAGATGGGCGACCCGGACGTCGATCCTACGCTGTTGAACGAGGCCGGCGAACCAACCGGCTCGCGCCTCACGCTGGTGTTTGCGAATTACGTTCCCGAGCTAACCGCGGACCAGGTGAAGGCGTTGCTGGCTCCGCTTATTTCTTTCGATGTGAAGACGCCCATCCAGGCGTTCACGGATACGCTGCCTCCGGCCCTCAAAGACGCCATCCTCGGCCACAAGGTGCTGGTGGGAATGACCACGGACATGGTGCTCTTTGCCAAAGGGCAACCGGTCTCGAAGTCGCGCGAGATGGATGGGCAGATGCCGTTTGAGGAGTGGATCTACGGCACGCCTCCGCAGGATGTGAACTTCGTCCGCATCAACGGCAACCGGGTGATCCGGGTGGAGATTGCGAAGGAAGGAAAGCCGATCGAGATCTTCACCGAGGACGTGGTCTCGCCCATGATGGTGGCCAACGGCACGCCGGAGCTGGCGCAATCGAACGTTCGCATCATCAAGGAAGGCGATGTGGAGCGCGATCCGAACAAGGAAGCGCCGGCGCCGCCGCCCAGCCTGCGCATGCCGGGCGAGACGCTGCCCACTGAAGATCAGAGCACCGGCGTGATGCGGCCGGTGCAGATGCCCAAGCCGCATCCGGACGAGATGCCGGGCGCGAATCCCGATGAGCAATCAAGCGCTCCGCCTGCAAGTGCGCAGCCATCGCAGAAAAGCAACGGCCAGCCGTCTTCGCCATCGGGCGCTGCGCAGCCTTCCCCGCGGAACTCGCAGCCGCCGCCCACAAGCGGGTCGCAGCCGCAATCCGCGCCGGCCAACACGGCCCCGGCAGCCAATGGTAGCCAGCAGCCGCAGGCCAGCACGAGCCAGTTTGTGCCGCCGGGCGCCGCTACGCAGCAGAACTGAGCCAGCGCACCGCTTCGTATAAACTGAAAGAGCGAGTCCCGCTCTCTGCGCGCAAATCCGATGCGGTCCGCGTTTTATTTGCGGCGTCAGGCGAGCGGCGGACGCACCGTTGAAGCCGCGTGCAATTGCTTGTACGTGCGTGCAGAGACACCGAAAAGGAGAAACCCCTCACCGATGGCCAGAATTGCAAAAACAGCCGATCGCAAAAAGATCATGGACACAACGAAGTCGACCGACTGCCCTAAGTGCGGCAAGCCAACGCGCATCGTCAAGCGCGTCAAGGACCGCGAGCGCGGCGTTCCGGGCGGAGTTTACATTTCCTGCTCCGCGTGCGATTTTTACGAGAAGCTTTAAGCGTTCCTTGAGCTTTGATCCACAAGAGAGCCCGGCCCACGCAGGCTGTTACGAAACGGGCGATTGATTTAGACGAAAGGCGGTGTTCCGGTTGCCCGGGCATCGCTTTTTGTTTTTGGAGAAGGATGTTTTCCGAGCGAGATCGGATCGGTTAGGTGGTTCGGCCTGGAGGGGTTGTTCAGCAAGCCGGCGCCACAGCCAGCTTGTGGCCTCCGAGGACATTGGTCATGTGCTTCAGGTTGTAGGCCATGGTTGCCAGGCCGATCCCGGTTTGTGCTCCACGAAGTCCGCGCAGCAGGAATCGCGGGTTTCCGAAGATGCGGTATTGGAGCGCTGCGAAGGGGTATTCTACGATGCATCGTCGTAGCCGCAGGGCCTCAGGCGTGGTCTTTATGCGCGAGTCCGGCGTCAGCCCGATCGCCGGACGAGCGCTTTTTTTCCAATCTTGCGGATTTGGCAACATACATTGCGGCATCCGCGGCGTGAAGCAGGCTGTCCGCGGAACTAGCGTCATCGGGATAGAGGGCCATGCCGAAGCTGGCGGAGCCCTGCACCACGTAATTCTCTCCGATGAAGGGCTCGTGGAAACAGCATTCCAGGCGCGCGGTAATCTCTTCGACATCGGCGCGTTGGCGAACTTCTGAAACCAGCACCGCGAACTCGTCGCCGCCCAGGCGCGCCAGCGTGTCGCCGGGACGCAGTTGGCGCTTCATGCGCTGTGCCAATTCCTGCAGATACAGGTCTCCGGCCTGGTGTCCATACACGTCGTTGACCTGCTTGAATTCATCCAGGTCGATATAGATCAAGCCAAAGATTCCGGCGGTTTCACGCGCGGTTTGAATCATCGCGTCCAGAGTCTTCTCCATAGCGAAGCGGTTTTGCGCGTCCGTCAGGAGGTCGAACTCCGAGCGGTGAACGAGATCGGAGTAGAGGCGTGAAGTCTCGATAGCCAGCGTAGCCAGTTCCACCGCCATCGCCAAAGCCTCGTTCTCCGTGGGGCTGGGTTTGGTGCGAGCGTCGAAGGCTGCGAAAATGGAGCCCAGAGTCGAGCCGGAGCGGGAAGCGATCGGGCGTTCGACGGTGCGCAGGGACGAAGAGTGAAGTTGGGCCGGGCGATTGCCCAAAGTGGCGCCATCGACGACCTGGCACCAGCAGGGCGCGCCGCTCAGCCTTACAGAAACCAGCTCCGTGATCCGCTCCAGAATCTCGGCCAGCGGCTTGGAGTGGTTGATGTCTTCCATGATCTTGCTGCGGCGCCGCTCGACATAGGCAAGGGAGCCGATTCGGCGCCGGTTCCTGCGTTCCATGTACCACCCGCGCATGCCAAGGGCGATAACCAATGCGAGAAGAATTCCGACAATCAACGTCAGATTGCGAACGTTCAGCCATGGAGACCGTGCGACGACCACGATGTCGTCAACATCGCGCATGAGGATCTCGAATTCAGTTTGGTCGTTGAGAATGCTTGCGTTTACCGGAATGCAGACGCCGGTGACACGAATGCGCGAACCCAAGGGAACTTTCATCATTGGCGGCGGAGGAGCCGGAGTCGGCGAAATCGAAACGGGATGGGGCAGGATGGCGGAGAACAGATGACCTTCGGACTCGAGCACGTACGCATCTTGTGTAGCCTGCTGCACCTCCGCGACCACTTGGCCTTCGACTGAGACCAGGTCGTAGATATGGCTAAGCCCTGCGTTGCGGCCACGGAGGAGAGCCCGCCATGCGAGCAGGGGTGGGGTGACCGGCGCCCGCACCAAGCTGTCGCGGATCTCACTGTGGATGAGGGTGAGAGAGCCGTTTTCAACGGACGGGAATCCAATCGCGTCCGCGACGTCGCCCACGTGCAGAGGGTCCCAACTGTCGGAGTGGATCCACAGGCTTCTAGGGCCGTCCTGGAGCACCAGCGCCCTGCCCGGCTGATAGTAGGTGATGGTTCCCCGCACGCGCATTCGTTGCGAAAGATCGACCGTACGATAGCCCTCGATGATACGGTTCATGGGCGTAACCGGCAGCGACCAGGGATCGGTGCCGGCGTGTTTCAGGATTTTGACATCGGCCATCGACGGAATGTGGATCAGGATGCCGGTTTGCTGCATCTTGTTGTCGAATATGCCGCCGATAACGCCGGTGATCTCGACCTCGGCGCCGAGCAGGTCCTTGATGGCGTTCTCATCCGCGTTGTCGACGATGGCAACTACCGGGCCTCCTTGCACGAGCATGTGAAAATAGGTGACGGGCTTCGGCGTTCGATCGTCGGGAGCGAAGTCAGCGGAGCAGATCAGGCCGCGCACGGTGGCGAACTTGCTATCGGACTCGCCCCAGATCATCTGCTCGAAGCTGGGATGCTCGGGTCTGGGCAATGCGCCGGGGCCGATGAGCGTGATGTCGTTGCTGTTGACAAAAGGCCGGAAGCTCTCGTGCATCGTTCCCGTCACCCGGATGCGGTCGCCGGGGCTAAGTTTGAGGACTTGAGTGGGGTCCACATAGATCGCATCGGTGCCATCCTGGACCATAAGTTCATGGGCGTACGAGCGGTAGTAGGTGACGGTCGCTTCGAAGGAGACCGGAGGGTGCAGGCTCGCTTCCGCATTGGTCATCGTGGCCGCGGCATGCAGCGTGATCGGCGGCGGGGGCGCGGCTGCAGCCGGGAGGGTTGCGAAGAGCATGGCAGCCGGGAAGAGGATTCTTCTCATGGGTTCAAATTTCTTTCCGCCGTTGCGGTCTTTCCCACCCGCATTCTGCTCGCAGAGCCGTTCGCCGTTTCCTGTGCCGGCGCGCCTAATGCGGTACGGCGCCCGAAAGGTGGAAACCCTGCGGGGAAAGGTCTTGGACCTATCTTACTCACTCGGATGTGTTTGAGAATAGCACTTTTTGGTGCGCGGTGCTTGGTATAATCCATGCGCTGGCGGGCATGGGAAATCAACGCCTTACGGTCTTGGAGGCCGGATACCCTGTCGAGTCCGGCTGCAGCGAGGTCAAGCCATGGCGATGAGCAAGGAGCCAAAGCCGAGTTCCGGCGGGTCCGGAGGGTTGCCGCCCGGCGGCGCGGCACAACCCGCCCGTCGTATTCGTGTGCTCGGAGTGCCGCTGGACCTGGGCGCGAGCCGGCGCGGCGTGGACATGGGGCCCTCGGCGGTGCGCGTGGCCGGCCTTGAGGCACGGCTGGAAACGCTTGGCTATCAGGTTACAGATGGCGGCAACATCCGCGTCGAGATTGCCGAAACCCAGGCGCCGGGCAACAAGAGCGCCCATTACCTGAAGGAGATTGCGAAAACTTGCGGCCGGACGGCAGAGGCAGTGCTGGCGGCTCTGGAAGCGGGCATGACTCCCTTGTTGCTGGGCGGGGACCATTCGCTGGCGGCGGGGTCGGTTTCCGGCGTGGCCGAATTCTACCGCCGGCGCGAACAGAAGATCGGCCTGCTGTGGATCGATGCCCATTCCGACATCAATACGCCCGAAACCTCGCCGTCGGGCAATGTTCACGGAATGCCGCTGGCCGCGCTGCTGGGGCTGGGGCCGGAGCCGCTGGCGAAGATCTTCGGCTACGCGCCGAAGATCGCCGCGGAGAATACCGTTCTGATCGGGGTGCGGAAGATCGATCCGGCCGAGCGGGAGAATTTGCGCCGCGCCGGCATGACCGAAATCTACACCATGCGCGACATCGACGAACGCGGCATGAGAGCGGTGATGGAACAGGCGCTGCGCGCGGCGGGACGCGGCACTGCGGGTTACCACGTCTCTCTGGACATGGACTGGATCGATCCCGAGGACGCGCCCGGAGTGGGAACGCCCGTGCGCGGCGGCGCAACCTACCGCGAAGCCCATCTGGCCATGGAGATCGTGGCCGACCACGGGCGGCTGCTGAGTATGGAAATTGTCGAGGTGAACCCGGTGATCGACGAACACAACCGCACCGCCGACCTCGCCGTCGAGCTGGCCTGCTCGGCATTTGGGAAGAAGATCCTGTAGGTGGTTCTACACTGGAAGAGAAGTGAGCCGTTTTGCGAGTCGGAAACGGCGATTTGACGGAAAAATGGCAAAAAAAATACGGGTGGGCATTCTTTTTGGCGGCCGCAGCGGCGAGCATGAGGTTTCGCTGCTGTCGGCGGCATCGGTTTTGGGGGCGATTGATCGCGAAAGATTCGACGTAACGCCCATTGGCATCACCAAGGAGGGCCGCTGGCTGGCGGCTGCGGACGCGCACGGGCTACTGAATGGCGGCATGAGCGCGGTGGCGCGGCGGCTGCGCGCGGGCGATCCCGATGCCACGCCGGGCGCCAAACTGCTGCACGAAGGCATTCCCACGCTGCTGGCGCCTATGCCCGGTCCTCAAGGCCCGGAGGGGAAGGCGATCGATGTCGTCTTTCCCGTGCTGCATGGCACCTTTGGCGAAGACGGCACCATCCAGGGGCTCTTCGAGCTGGCTGGCATCGCCTACGTTGGCTCGGGCGTGCTGGGCTCGGCCGCGGGCATGGACAAGGACGTGATGAAGCGCCTCTTCGTCCAGGCCAAACTGCCCATCGTGAAACACGTCGCGCTGCTCCGCGCCGATTGGGAAAAATCGCCGCGCAAAGCCATCGCGCTGGTGGAACGGACGCTCAAGTTTCCGGTGTTCGTGAAGCCGGCAAACCTGGGTTCCTCAGTGGGCATCACCAAGGCGCACAACCGCAAGGAACTCGGGCCGGCTCTGGCGCTGGCGGCAAAGTACGACCGTAAGCTGATCGTGGAGCAGGGCGTGGGCGGCAAGAGCCGTCGCGGCGGGCAAACGGCGCGCGCACGCGAGTTCGAGGTGGCCGTGCTGGGCAACGACTCGCCCGAGGCCAGCGTGGTGGGCGAGATCGTTCCAGGCAAGGAGTTTTACGACTACGAAGCAAAGTATTTGTCGGAGGGATCGGTGCCGGTGATTCCGGCTCCCATTACCCGCGCGCAGAGCCGGCAGATCCGGGAGATGGCGGTTGCGGCCTTCAAAGCGTGCGATCTTTCGGGCCTTGCGCGCGTGGACTTTCTCATGGAGCCTGACGGCAAGAAGCGCATCTTTGTAAACGAAGTGAATACCATGCCCGGATTCACCCGAATCAGCATGTACCCAAAATTGTGGGAGGCCTCAGGGCTGAGCTACAAGGATCTCATCGCGCGGCTGATTGAGCTGGCGCTGGAGCGCAAGGCGGAGAAGGACAAGACGACATACAGCAGAGAAGAGTGAAGAAGCAGGGAACAGAATGGGCCCGGCAGCAAAGGGGAGACGGAGGGCGCTCTGCTGGTGTCTGAATCGATAGGTCGTGGGAGTAGTGTTCACAAGTGCACAGGAAGACATTACTGATCCCTGATCCCTGACCCCTGACCCCTGACCCCTGCTTCGTGCCGTATTCTGATTTCAAGGAACGACTCCCATGACTCTGCTCGATGCTCCTCAGTTCGATGCCGCGCGTGCCAAGCGCAACACTTTCATCATCGAGTGCTGCGCGGGTGCGCTGGTGTTGCTTTTTGTGGCCTGGTGGCTGGTGGCCAGCCGGCCCGTGGACTGGCCGTGGAACTGGAACCGCTACTTGTTCGGGCGCGCCACGGTGAACAAGTTTCTCAGCGCCGTGGAGGCCAACGACCTGCCCAGGGCGTACGGTATCTGGGTCCACGACAAGAACTGGCAGCAGCATCCGGAGCAGTACAGCGTTTATCCCTTCAGCCGGTTCCAGGGCGACTGGAGCTCGACCAGTCCCGACAACGAATACGGGGCCATCCACAGCCACAAGATTGCGCTCGCCGGCCGCTATGGCAACGGGCTGCTGGTGGCCGTGCTCATCAACGGCCGCAAGAGCGGCGCGCTCGACCTCGACTACGATCCCAAAACCGGCCAACTCAGCTATGCGCCGCCGGGTGTGAGCCTGTATCTGGGGCCGTAGAGGCAGGGAACAGGGATCAGGGGTCAGGGATCAGGGAACAGGGAGCAAGGGAGCGAGGGCGCCCCGCCGGCGCGCCTTCAGAACCGACCGGCTGTTAATCTTTTGGTTACTCCAACCTCCCCCGGTATGCCATACCTCCATATTTGATAACAAAGGGTTTACGGCAGGGAGGTATGGAGCCCATATTTGATTCTAAAGGACTTAACCGTAAAGGTACAAATTCACAGGAGTTACGGGCGTTTCCTGCGCCGTTCGGTTCGTTTTTTAACTCTTCGTGCATCGTTGTTCCTCAGCCCGTCACGGGGGTGCACCTTGCGAAAGATCGGCGGCGCGAGGGACGCAGGTCACCGAATCCGGAATCAGCATCGCCACGCCGCGCTATCGCCGGCCCCTCTGCTACCAAATACAAGTATGAAGGAATCGCGGAATTAACCGGCAAACTTCGCGAGACAGGGACCAGCGATTAGGGACCAGGGAATGAGCGACTTACGGGAGCCGGGAGGATTTATTCTGGCGGAGGGGCTTGACAACGGCTTTGGGTGGGCTAAATTTGATGCCTCCAGATCACGGCGCTCGTGCGGGGGCGGCGCGCTGGACGGCCGGGATCGAGGAGCGTCGCTCTATTCCCCGATACTTCTGGACGCAGAAATTCCACGGTGGTCTTCCAAGTCCGTGCTAAGAGGCACCTAAGCTCTGCCGAGCAACTGCTCCTGTTCCTCTGAAACAAGAAGCCGCCTCTGCTCTAATGGCAGTGAAAGCAACACACGGAGTCCCGCGCCTTTCTTGAATTGCGCAAGAACGGTTACAACTTCGAGGATCATTTGGTAGGACGATTGCTCTCCGAAAAGCTCGCGTAGCGCGTCCTCCCAGGTTTCCAGCTCTTCGATCTCCTCGCTCGATGCGGTCTTCTCTGCTGCGAACCCCACATATTCCGTCAAGCCTCCTTGGAACGCTCGTTCCCATGCCGGATCTGAGGCCGCCGATTGGACGGCTCTTAGGCGGGTTTGAAGTTCCCCCTGTTTAGGATGGTCGTTGCGAATGCCTAGTAGAAGGTGGAATATCTGATGCGCGACAGTCTCGCTCGGTAACTCCTCGAGAGCCTTTTCGTATTGACGCGTCGCAAAGAGTCCGATGCAATATTGGTTCTCAATCCATCGATTCTGCGGATCTCGCGCACGACTTCTCTTGAGGGTAGCTATGCCCTCGTCCCACTTCCCGATCATCACGAGAGACAGGCCAAGTTTCGCCAAGACAAAATAGTTGTCAGGGAAGCTCTCGGTTGCCTTCTTGAGGTATTCGACCGCATCCGAGTGCCGATTGAGTCCGGCCAGCGCCCCACCGTACATTGCGAACACCCCTTCGGTGGACTTGCCAGTGCGTAGGAACGGTCGAAGGAGTTTGAACACCTCCGCGTACCGGTTGAGATGCATGAGTGCGTTCGCTTTCCTCACCGAAATTTCCGCCGAGTTTCGTGGCCTCAGCCGGAGGGCGGTATCAAATGAGACGATTGCTTCTTCGTATTTCTCCGTCCGATACAGGGCCCAGCCCTGGTGATACCACGCCACGTAGTTCTTGGGGTCGACCTCGATTGCGTGTCGATATATCTCCGTGGCATCGTCGTACCTGCCAATGGCAACGTAGGCGTCTCCCATAGGCAGAAGGATATCGATGCTGTCCGGCTGCTGAGCCAGGGCCTTCTCGATCAGTGGAACGATCTCTTCGACTCGTCCAAGCTTCGTAAGAGCGCGGGTACAGTGGCCCCAGTCCTCCGCTATCCTGCTAACGCTTGCAAGTTCCTCCGCCACAGCGGCTTCCCGTGCTGGCGGCGCGGCGCTGAGCGCGACACATAGCCGCGCGATTTCATCATTCAGATGTAGGTGGGCCTCAGCAGAGTCGTACTCTTTCAGGGCCGCTAAGAGGTAGGTTCTCATCTCTTCGGGAGCGTCAATGGACCTCAATTGGTCTTCCAATTGGTCCCGGTAGAACCAATATCGCAGGAATTCCACCATGACACGCAAGGGTTCTTGGTCGTGAGACTTCGCCTCGATGCAGATCCTCATTAGGGGCTCGGCGATCTCGTAGTAGGACTCTCGGCCGAGCCGGTTGACACGTACGTACCGGAGTGACAGCAACTGTTTGAGCTGACTGGCGATTGTCTGATGGCTGGCCAAGCATTTGTTGGCGATCGAGGTGACGGTCGCGGGAACACGTCTCTGGCATAAATGGAAAACGATTTTCTGCTGCAGAGGAGACAACGATGCCATCTTCGACTGATAGTAAGGTGTAAGCGCGTCAACGGTTTTCTGAAGGGATTCGAAAATATCCTTGTCGAGGGGAGTCGCTGCCGATTGCCCGTACAGGAGATCATAGAACAGGACGAAGATGCGCGGATTGCCACCTGCCAGATGTTGAATGGCGCGGACACGAGCATGTCCGATTGGGCTGTCGATGAATGATTCTGTCGCTGCGTCTCCACGAGAGGACGCGAGCCGCTGCAGCAGAGTTACGGCCCCATTCACGGTGAGTTCTTCAATTCGGATAAGGTCGAAGAAGCCGTAGAATGGCGATAGCTGGCTCGATAGGTCCGGCGGAATGGTCGTAGAGGTGGCGAGGATGCTCCAGACCGGGTGGGTCTGGATGAGCGCACGAAGACGTGCTTGCCCTTCGGTTCCTATGCCTCCGAGAATTGTGTCCATGTTCTCGGCGATGAGAAGCAAGGAGCGATTGCCGAGAAGAGCCTCAATCAACCTCCAAACGATCTGTTCAGATTCTTCGGCGGGTTTCCCGCTGAGGCCGCTCCTTAGGGGAGGGATGGCCGAGGGCTCCGCCGAAACGAGGGCCTCGTAGATTCTGACGAGCAGGTCGAGAACTGAGGTCAGGCCCCACTCGTCCTCTCGCAGGTATGCAATTGCGAGCTTGTCTTTGAGCGCGCCTATCGATTGGATGCGATGGTAGATCAGGGTCACGAGATGAGATTTTCCAATCCCGCGCGGCCCAACGAGAAGTACATGGTGTTTGGATCGCGTCTCGGCGCCGATTTTAAGGAGATCATAAACGCGCTCGACAATCTTGTTGCGATCGACGAGCGTCGCTTCAAGTTGTTGTTGCGTCATAAGGGATGGGTTGAAAGTCGAATGCATCTAGCGCCTCCCTCGGGCGTAGTGCCACCAACTCTGAACGATGCTGTAGCGGAACGAGTAGCACCCGTCTCGGTCGCGCTGAAGATAGTGATCCTTCATGAGCACTTTCAAAACGTCGCGCATGTTGTCGTCATCAACGTCGTCGACCTTGTGTCGGACAAGGTTCGTCAGATCGTCGAAGGCCAAAGGCGCGGGAGCAACACAGAGAGCGTCCAACGCACACAGGCCCAATCGAGCGTCAGGAGCAGAATAATAGGTCTTCAAACGTTCCTCATAGTACGAGAAGTGGGCCGCATCGTTCGGGTCCTGGATCATTGAGTCCAATTCGTAACGTATCTTTTCGACCGTGGCGAGACCGCCGCGGCTGCGCATTCGAGAAACAAGAACATGAATGTAATATGGGACGTGCCCCGCCGCATTCGCTAGCTCGGGGCCCAGCGCCGGAAGATGTTCGGGACGGGACAGGCCCTCTCCTTCAAGCAGTTGCTCAGCCAGCCAGCGGCTGTCGGGTGGGTCGAGGGGCGGAACTTCGATGATTGCCATATCGTTCGTCGGGTCGTTCGCGTAGCCGCTTTTTTTCAGGGTATTGATAACCTGGTGGAGACCTACGGAGCCCGTAAAGACCATTCGTAACCTATAGTGCTGCTGGCGCAGTGATCGCAGGACATCGAGCAACTCCATCGCCGCATTTTCGCCGGAGGATCGAACGACATTAAAGATGAAGAGCGGCAATTCGTCCCAGAAGAAGACAATTCTGCGTTGCTCAACTGCAAGGAGATCCTCGAAAAGCGCCGTAAGCAGCCCTTTCCAGTGGATGCGGATCGTCGGGAGTTTTACATCGGCAATTTGGCCGCCGCCGAGCTTTTCCAGAAGGCGCCAAAGGCCGAGCTTCGCGCGGTCGATTTTGTTGAGCTGTTTCTCAACGTCGGTGTAGACTGCTTCGACGAACTCTTCGGGAGTCCTAAGGCCCTCGACATCTCTCAGAATTGCGAGGGTTTCCGCCGCGGAAACCTCAGCCGCCATTTTGCGGATGACGCTTGTCTTTCCGATACGACGCTCCGAAGTCAATACCACGCTCTGCACTTCGAGAGCTCGCCAGATGGCGGCACTCAGCTGGTCGCGACCGATAACTTCCTTTGACGCCAGAACCCCGCCCGGATTAGCTCGCATGTCCCTACCTCATTAGTCGCGCGGCTTTTGCACGTTGGAATAATTGTACGTCGTTAATAACGTATATTATCTCATCGTTGGTGTCAAGGGACATGCTCTCCGGCCTGCGAGCACAGTAGTGTTTCGACACGCCCTTCCCGCCGCCGAATGGGTTTGCCAACGCGGTGCGTTCGCGACTTCCCCGGTCTCAAATGCGAGACCGGGGGCACCCGCAGTCCAACGCCAGAGTTCGGTGCCCTAGCGGGCGACTTCGGTCAGTATCTCGGTATTCTTGCTCATTTGCGCGGTCCGCTCGATTTTGTCCCAGTTGAAGGGCTTGCCGTCGATGGCGCGCTTGAGCGTCTTGAAAAGGACGATGGAAAACACCTGGCGGTAGGCGAAACGCTGCAGCCAGATGTGGAAGAGCAGCCAGCCGTCGCCCTTGTTGGCGGGATGACGGCGCTCCAGGCTGAAGGCCGCCGACGAGGTGATGAAGTCGATGAGCAGGAAGCCAAGGAAGTAGACCACGAGCTTCTCGAAACTAGCCGCGGAGGCCGCTTCCGGGTGGTAGTGACGATCGACGAGATAGTTCACGATGCCGGCCAGGAACATGATGTCGATGAACGGCGAAACCAGCGGCAGGAGCATCTGGAAGATGAGGATGTTGGGCAGCGCGAAGAGGCCCATGGCCTTGTTGCGGACGAAGGCCATGCGATGCTTCCAGACCGCCTGCAGAATGCCGAAGGACCAGCGGAATCGCTGGCGCATGAGGCCCCTGGCGTTGACGGGCGCTTCGGTGAAGGCCAGAGCGCGGTCCTCGTAGTCGACCCGGAAGCCGTGCTCGAGCAGGTTCATGGTCAAATCGGCGTCCTCGGCTACGGTGTCGAGCGGGTAGCCGCCGACGGCCTTCACCGGGGGGGTGCGCCAGGCGCCGATGGCGCCGGGGACGACGGTGACGACGTGGAAGAGATCGAGCGCGCGGCGCTCGAAGTTCTGGCTGGTGATGTATTCGAGGGCCTGCCAGCGCGTCCAGAGGTTCAGGCGGTTGCCGACCTTGGCGTTGCCGGCGATGGCGCCGATGCGCGGGTCCTCGAAGTGGGGGATGAGCTTGGAGACGGCGTCGGCGGCGATGACGGTGTCGGCGTCGATGCCCACGAAGATCTCTTCGTTCATCCGCTCCAGCGCGTAGTTGAGCGCGGCGGCCTTGCCTTCGTTCTTCTTGGTGAGGACCTGAACGCGGCCGGCGGCGATTTCCTGGGCGTAGGCGGCGGCGGCGACTTCGGCGGTGCGGTCGAGCGAGCCGTCGTCGATGACGATCACGTGCAGGTTCTTGTAGTCGGAGTTGAGCACCGAGCGGATGGTGCGGACGATGACCGGCTCTTCATTGTAGGCGGGGATGAGGACAGCGACGCGCGGGTTGAAGCCGGGCGCGATTTCGCGGCGCGGCGTGACGAAGCGGTCGATGACGGCGAAAAGGCCGACGATGACAAGCCGCGCACTCATCAGGATGTCGCCGACGAAGAAGACCAGGACGATGAAGTTGCCGATGATGTCGAGCGCGGAAAAGGCGATGGAATCGGGGATGGTGCGCAGGCGCTGCCAGAAGGTGAGCGGGGGCATGACCTGCGCGGTGGTCTTGCCCATGAGAGCGGAGACGGGAACGAACTGATAGCCGTGAGCGCGAAGGGTGTCGATGATGGTCGGCAGCGCAGCTACCGTGGCAGAGCGGTCGCCGCCGCCGTCGTGGAGCAGGATGATGGAGCCGCGGAACTGCGGCTTCGTCTTCATCGTCTGCAACTGGGCAAGCACCGAATCCGTCATCTCGGCGGGAGATTTGCGGGGGTGCTCGTTCCAGTCGTTGGTGTCGATCTTGCTGCCGATAATCGTCAGCCCGTCGCGCTGGATGCGCTCTACTGGCGCGGCTTCGTCGTCCGTTTCCGGTTCTTCGTCGTTATCATAGGGCGGACGGAAATAGAGGGGTTGCACGCCGAGTTTGCTCTCGAAGAGGCGCTCGGTGAGATTGATCTCGAGGTCCAGTTGGCCGGGGGAGATTTCGCTGATGTCGGGATGCGTATAGGTGTGACTGCCGATCTCGTTGCCCTCGCGCACGATTCGACGCATGAGACTGATGTTGTCCGCACCCTCGGCGCCGATCAGGAAAAAGGTTCCCTTGACTTGCTTTTGCTTCAGCACGTCGAGAATCAAGGGCGTCCACTTGGGATCGGGGCCGTCGTCGAAGGAGAGCGCGATTTCGTTGGGGTGGTAGCCGTACTGTTCCACGGTATAAGAGCGCGGATACACTTCCATGTGCTCGTCGACGATGAGCTTTTTGCGTGGGTCGGGTTCGTCGCTGTCAACTTCCACGGTGCGCTTGCCGGGCTGCGGCAGGCCGGTGATGCGCAGGATGTCTCCATCGCCCTCGGTATCCACATCGTGGCCGGGTTGAACGGTGCCCAGCGCTTGCAGGGCTGACGGATCGCTGGGACGATCCCAGATGCTCCATAGGGAACTGTCTTCCTCGCCGAGGCGCCACAGAGCGAAGGTTTGCAGGCCGAGCTGGCGCGCGGCACGCATCTCGTCCAGAACCGTGACCGCGTCGAGAAACCACACCACGTGACGCTGGTTATTGTCTTCGTCGATGTACTCGAAGTGAGGATTGAGAGTGTCGTAGTCGAGATCGAGGTCGGCGTCGGCGTCGGAGGCGCGCTCCCAGGCGTCGGAGATGGAAAGATTCTCGGTATCGAGGACCTGCGGCTTGCGATGGCGGCGATCCTTTGGATTGGGGATGGAGAGCGTCCAGTCGTAGCCGTAGTTCCCCAACGCGCAGATGATTTTGTCCTTGGGCACGATTTTGAGCACGCGGACGAGATTGCCGACGAACCACTGCTGGCTGGCGATTGGGCCGGGATCGCTCGTGGACTGGTGCTGGTCGTAGTTCATCAGCACAATGCCGTCGGAGTTGGCGGCGATGGTCTTCAGGTCCTTGTCGCTGGTGGCGACCGGCACGTTGACGTACAGGCGAAGATTGCGCGGGTGCATCTGGGCATAAAGCGCCTGAATGAAACTGAGGTAGGCCGGATCATCTGCGTCGGGAATGCTTTCAACGTCGAGCGAAAGGCCGCGATAGGCCGGGTACGTTGTGAGGAAACGCATGATTTGCTGCTGGAGCGACGCGCTCTTGTCCGGGTCGGCCAGCACGTCGCCCACGCCGGTGTCCCAGCTCTGCGTATGGGGATTGAAATTGTTGACGGCTGGGAAGATTTCGGTGTCTTCCTTGGCCGCCTGAATGACATGCTTGACCTTGTTGAGGTAGTCGGTATCGTGCACCGTGGCGCCTTCGATCACCGGATACTCGCGCAGGTTGTCGCCGCTCATCATCATCAACGTGCCGCCGGGCGAATCGACGTGCAGCCACTGAGGGAACAACATGTCGATCTGGTGGATGTGCTGCTTGAGCGAGGAGTAGCTGGCCGCGTCGTCCTGCACGTAATAGGCGGCGCGCAACCCTTCGCCTGTGTTAAGCGGGATATCGGAGGGTTTGCGTCTGGTCTTGCGGCGCGCGGGGCGCTGGTTTTTACTGGTACGCGCCAGGATGGATGGTTCGGGGAGGGCTCGATAATTGTGCTTGGGCATCGGCAACAGGAGCTCGGGCAACCGCTGGCTGCGCAGCACGTTGAAGATGAAGCCGGCGACGACGAGGGTGGAAACCACGGCTGTCGCATCGAGGATGCGGCGCAGGCGCTTCCAGCGCTTGCGTTCCGGGTCGAAGAAAATCTGTTGGTCAGGCATCTCTTGTGTGTTAAACGGCTCCGCAATGACTGCGCAAACAGGCAGCCGCATCCCACGAATGAGGCGGCCTTGACGTGTGACCGGCAGGGGCGCGGAATTCCTGGAAATGCCGTACGCTATACATAAAATCGTATGGAAGCTGGCGCAGGGAGTCAATTGACGGTGTGGCGGCGCATGGCCCAACGCGGGGCCCGAACGCGCGCTGCGCTTCCCGTGCTGCTGGCCCTTGCCGGGGGGCTGGCCCTGCGCCTGCGGATGCTTCGGAACCTCTTTGACGTCAACGGCGATTCACTGGTTTACGGAGACCTGGCCAAGAATCTGCTGCAGCACGGCCATTTTGCGCTGACCCTGCCCGGGGGGGAGATGTATCCGACGCTGATACGGCTGCCCGGCTATCCTCTTTTTCTGGCAGTGTGTTTCCGGCTCTTTGGGATGGAGAACTACTTTGCCGCGGCGTGCGTGCAGATTGCGCTCGACCTGCTGGGCTGCCTGTTGCTGGCCAGCTTTGTGCGGCGTATCGCGCCTGCGGCGGCGAGCCGCGGCGCGGCACTGGCCACGTTGTGGCTGGCTGCGCTTTGTCCGTTCACCGCGTCGTACGCGATTGCTCCGCTCACGGAAGCGCCGACACTGTTCGCTCTGGCGCTAGCGCTGTGGGCGATGGCGCGGTTTCGTGACCAGCCGAACTGGGCGAGTGCGCTCTGGTTTACCCTGGCCGTGACCTGCGCAACGCTGCTGCGGCCGGACGGAGCGCTGGCAGCCATCGCCTTCGCGCCTGCGCTGGTGATTGGGTTGCCGCACGGCGATGGACCTGGCTCGATTCCGCTGCGAAAGCTGGTGCGCATGACGGTGGCCTGCGTTTTGCTGGCGCTGGCTCCGTTTGCCGTGTGGACGGCCCGCAACTGGCGCGTCTTTCATGTTTTTGAGCCGCTTGCGCCGCGACTGGCGACCGATCCAGGCGATCGCCCCAACCTGGGTTGGGAACGCTGGGTGAAGAGCTGGTGCCTGGACTTCGTTTCGACCTACGAGATTTACTGGAACGTGCCGGGGGACAAGCTTGATGTGAGCGAGCTGCCCAGCCGCGCCTTCGACTCGCCCGCGCAGTATGCCGAAACCGCCGCGCTAGCTGCCGCTTATGAGGACAACGGCGAGGATATTTCGCCGGAACAGGACGCGCGCTTTGAGTGGCTGGCCGAGGAGCGCATCGCCGCGCATCCGCTGCGCTACTACGTGTGGCTGCCGCTGGGCCGCGTGGCCGACATGTGGCTGCGCCCGCGCGTGGAGAACCTGAATATCGATCTGGACTGGTGGGTCTACGCGCATCATTACGCCGAGACGGAGTTTAGCTGGGCTTACGCGGGCCTGAACGCGGTCTATCTGCTGCTGGGAATCGCCGGTTTGATCATGCGGCCGCGCTTTTGGCGCGCCCTGGCGGCTTACATGCTGCTGCGCAGCGCGCTGCTGCTCACCTTGGCAGCACCCGAGGCGCGCTACACGCTGGAGTGCTTCCCGATGCTCTTTGCGGCGGGTGGGATTGCGCTATGCACTATGGCGCTGCGGCTTCACTTGCCGGGGTCGAAACTGAAGGCGTCTTTGGGCAATAGCTGATTCACTTTGATGTTGGTGTAATAGCAGACGCGAGAATTCCCTTCGCCTTCATCGAAGACCTGCTTGAGGCTGACGGCGCGAGCCGTGTCGAGCCAGATGGTGATTTTGGGGAAGGTCTTGCGGACCGTGGGATCTTTGGCAACCAGTTCGAGCTTATCGGTCTTGATGCCGTCGACCATCTCCGTGCCCAGGTACTTGATAGTCCATTTATCCTCAAGCTCACGACCGCTTGCGCCGAAACCAAGCATCACATAGCTCTCGTACTTGCTGGCCTGGGTTATGGTCTTGGCGTCGCTCTCCTTGCCGGTGTCGGACTCGCGGAGCACGCCGCCGGAAAAGATATAAGCTTTTGCTGCAGGCCGGCCGTTATGCGCCGTGATATGGGCGGCCATCTGGAAGCGATTCCCTGTGCGCTCGTAGTAGGCCGTTCCGGTCAACATGTCCTTATCGGGAACCGGGTCGGTCTGGATGGTGTCGAACTCGACGTGAGCGGCCGTGGTGTGAAAATCCTTGGCCGCGGCGTCGAGCCGTTGCAGCACGCCGGCAAGGTCGTCAGCGCGTGCGGCCGATACCGGCAGCCATGCCGCCGTAAGGAAGGCAAATACCACAAGCTTGCTTTTCCCGTGCATAATTTTCCTTATTGTGTTTGACGTTCGTTGAGGGCCGGCGGATTCACACAAGCGTGATTACCGGTGCGCCCAGACTTTCCAGGTTAGGTTTCCCTGGGCGTCGGTAGCCGTCTCCCAGTGCTCCACAAAGACGTCGTCTCCGGTGACGGGCTCTATGGCCTTGCGCAGCACCTTCTTCACTTCCCGGTCGGAAGCGCCGGCAGGAACATGAACATCGGAAGCTCGCACCGTGATGATGACGCCGCGGCCAATGGGAACAACCTGGAAAGGGTGATTGGAGACGGCCACTGAGGATGGTTTGGCGCCGTAGTCCCACAGGTGAGGGGTGACGAAGATGAAGAGGAGGATCAACGTGACCATGATGTCGTAGTGGAACGAGCCACGCTCATAGGTCCAGTAGAAATAACTCTTCAGAATCTGCTTGACGCCACGCCTGGGCTGCGCAACCGCTCCACTTGAGCTGGAAGATGCCATCATGGCTCCTTCACGATTTTATCGAGTCCGCCCATGTAGGGGCGAAGGACTTCGGGGATGAGCACCGAGCCGTCGGCCTGCTGGTAGTTTTCAAGGACAGCCAGCCAGGTGCGGCCTACGGCCAGACCGCTGCCGTTGAGCGTGTGCACAAACTCGGGCTTGGCTTTGGGACCAGATGGGCGGTAGCGTATGTTGGCGCGGCGTGCCTGAAAGGCATCGAAGTTGGAGCAGGAAGAAATCTCGCGATAGAGATTCTGGCCAGGCAACCAGACCTCGAGATCGTAGGTTTTGGCCGAGGAGAAGCCGGTGTCGCCGGTGCAGAGCAGGACGCGGCGGTACGGCAGATCCAAAGCCTCCAGAATCTCCTCGGCATCGCGGGTTAGCTTTTCGTGTTCCGCGTCCGACTCTTCGGGACGCGTGAACTTGACCAGCTCGACCTTCTGAAACTGGTGCTGGCGAATGATGCCGCGCGTGTCCTTGCCGGCAGCGCCTGCCTCGGCGCGGAAGCAGGGCGTGTACGCGGTGAGCGAGATGGGCAGGCGCGCCTCGTCGAGAATCTCGTCGCGGTAGAGATTGGTGACGGGAACCTCCGCAGTGGGGATGAGCCAGTGGTCGTTGTCTTTGAATTCGCCGCGTGCGGCAGCCTCGGCGTCGGCGTCGGAGCAGCGGAAGAGATCCTCGGCGAATTTGGGCAACTGGCCGGTGCCGAATAGCGACTTTGAATTCACCATAAACGGCGGAAGCACTTCCGTGTAGCCGTGCTTTCGCGTGTGCGTGTCGAGCATGAAGCCAATGAGCGCGCGCTCGAGCCGTGCGCCGGCTCCCATGTAAACGGCAAATCGAGCGCCGCTCAGCTTGGCTGCGCGTTCGAGATCGAGAATGCCGAGCGCTTCGCCGATCTCCCAGTGGGGTTTGGGCGCGAAACCGAACTTTCCCGGCTCGCCCCAGATCTTAACGGTCTTGTTATCGGATTCAGAGACGCCGACCGGGACTTCGTCGCGCGTGAGGTTGGGAACGCGGGCGAGGGACTGGCGCAACTGCTCGTCGAGATCGGAGGCGGACTTGTCGAGCTCGTCGAGCTTCTCTTTCAGCGCGCGCGTCTCTTCCATGACGGTCGTGGCTTGATCGTTCTTGCCGGCCCTTTTCAGGGCGCCCACCTGCTGGCTCAGTTCGTTGCGGCGGGCCTTGCACTGCTCAGCGAGTGTGATCGCTTCCCGCCGGCTCTTATCGAGGGCGCGGAAATCGCCCAGCAGAGCAGCAGGGTCGGCTCCACGCATACGTAGTTTTTCTTCCACCAACTCCAGGTTGGCACGAACGAATCCCAAATCGAGCATTCTATTCCCAGTTTACTCGACGGTCTTCGACGCGGCCTGTGCATCTGCTTCCGCCGGGCCAGCTTCCGTTTGTTCCTTCCAGCCGGGGAGAGTCTGATCGCCGGTAATGAGGCGTGCGCCACGCGTGAAGGTGAAGTAGGTCCATGCCCAGGCGGCCATGACGGAGAGCCGGTTGCGAAAACCGATGAGAAAGAAGATATGGACGGTGAGCCAGGTGAACCATGCGGGAAAGCCGCTCATGTGCGCCTCGAAGGGCCACTCGACCTTGGCGACGGCAGACATGCGGCCGATGGTGGCCATATCGCCCTTATCGAAGTAGCGAAAGGCGGGGCGCGGCTTGCCGGCGAGGTCGGCGGCGATGATTTTGGCCACGTGATCGCCCATCTGCATTGCGGGCTGGGCCACGCCGGGAATTTGATGGCCGTCCTGCTCGAAGTGAGCCAGATCGCCGAGAACGAAGACCTGCGGCAGGCCCGGCGGATTGAGCTTGTCGTCGACGATGACGCATCCACTGTGGTCAAAATTCACTTTGGGCGGCATACCCAGCATCTTACCCAGAGGCGAAGCCTGCACACCCGCGGCCCAGAGCGTTACGGCGGCCTCGACATGTAGATTGCCGCGCTGGCCCTGCGCTTCAACCCATCCGGGGCCGACGGCGGTGACCTGCGTTTTGGTATGCACTTCGACGCCCAGCCGTTGGAGCGTGGCTTCGGCTTTGGCCGAAAGATCCTCAGGGTATGTGGCCAGCACATGGGGCGAAGCGTCGAGCAGGAGCACGCGGCTCTTGGCGGGATCGATGTGGCGAAAGTCGTGACGCATGTAAAGCTGGGCAATGTCACTGATGGCGCCGGCCAGCTCGACCCCGGTGGGTCCGCCGCCGATGACGACGAAGTTGAGCGGAGGGTGCCAGCCTTGTTCGAGCATCTGGCGCTCCGCCAGCTCGAAAGCGAGCAGCACGCGGCGGCGAATTTCAATCGCGTCTTCGATGGTCTTGAGGCCCGGCGCAAGCGGCGCCCATTGGTCGTGGCCGAAGTAGGAGTGGGTGGCGCCGGTGGCGAGAACGAGATAGTCGTAGTCGAGGCGCGCACCGCTGGCCAGTGTGACCTGCCGCGCGGCGGCGTCGAGGCCGACGACTTCGTCCATCAACACCTGGGCGTTGCTCTGGTGGCGCAGGATGGAGCGGATGGGCTGGGCAATGTCGGCCGGCGACAGCACCGCCAGCGCGACCTGGTAAAGCAGCGGCTGAAAGGTGTGATGGTTGCGGCGATCGACCACGGTGACATCGACCGGCAAGCGCGCGAGCCCCTTGGCCGCGTGAAGGCCGGCAAAGCCCGCGCCGACGATAACGACACGGGGGCGGAGGGGCGGGGGCGCGATGCCGGCAACTGCGGGTTCGCCTCGATCCTGCTGCGCCGCCTCGCTCACGGAATACCTTTCTACCGGCGATCCGGTTTCCATGCCTTTAACTAAAGGATGCTCGGCCCAGCCCGAAGGTGACAGCAATTGATAGCGGATTGAGCCGTTGCGCCTGCGTGCTCGCTGAGCTTTCGCTGCTGGCGGAGCCGCGCACGCGCTCATGCCGCTGCCGTGCTGTAGCATCCAGCTATGATTGCGGGCGTTTCCTGGGCGTGGTGGGTGGGATTTCACGCGGTGGTTGCTGCGGTCTTGTTGGCGGGCTCGTTCCTGCCCGGCCACCGGCGCGAGTCACGGCATGCGCAGGCCTTCGTCTGGCTGGGAATTGCCGGGCTGGGGTTGGCTGCGGCCGGCTTTGCCTGCTGGATCGCCGTAACCATGAGCCGGCTGACGGCGCTGGAATTCGCGGCCGGCTACGCCATCGAAGCCTCGCTGAGCATCGACAATCTCTTCGTCTTCCTGGTGCTTTTCGAGGGGTTCCGCATTAGCCGGCAGCGCCAGCACAAGGCGCTGCTCTGGGGCGTGTGGGGCGCTTTTGTGCTGCGTGCCGTGTTCATTGCCGCGGGCGTCACGCTGCTGCAGCATTTCGAGTGGATCCCGTGGACCTTCGGCCTGATCCTGCTCTACGCGGCCTGGCGGCTGGTGCGCGGCGGCTCGCCGCGCGCAGCGATTCCCGAGTGGATCGTGCGCCTGCAGCCAGCCAAGGGGTCACTGCTGCCCGTGATTGTGGCGGTCGAGGCCACCGATCTGCTGTTCGCCACCGATTCCATTCCCGCGGTGCTGTCGGTTACGCACAATGCGTTCGTGGCGTACACGTCGAATGTGGCGGCGATTCTGTGCCTGCGCTCGCTCTACTTCGCGCTTGCCGGCCTGCTCGACCGCTTCCGCTACCTGCACTACGGGCTGGGCGCGATCCTTGCCTTTGCCGCGCTCAAAATGATTGCCGCGCGTTGGATTGCGGTGCCGGCGGCCATTTCGCTGGCGGTGATCGGCGCAATTCTGGCGGCGTGCGCGGTGGCGACGGCGGCGAAGGCAGGGACCGAGGGACCGAGGGACCAAGAGAACAAGGAGTAGGTTGCGAAGTGTGATTCGCGGGACGCTTCACCACTCCTCGAAGCGGACCTGTCCATCGCGGCCGATCACCGAGTGGTTCTGGAAGTTTTGGTCGTCGCGGCGGGGGTAATCGGAGCGAAAGTGAGCGCCGCGGCTCTCGGTGCGGGCCAGCGCAGAGATGAGGATGGCGCGGGCGACGCGGCACATGGCTTGCGTTTCGGCCAGGCGGCGGCTCGACCTGCCACCAGCGGCGACCTCGGCCAGAGCGGCTTCGCAGGCAGCTTGCGCGGCCAGACCCTGGAGAAGCGAAGACTCTTCACGGAGCAGGCCGGCATGGGTCCACATGGAGGCTCGTAACGCAGCGATGAGACCTTCGACGCGCTTTTGCTCTTTTGCGGTCAGATGTTTGAGTGCGGGTCCGGCGTCCGCGGAAGCCGCGGTGGACACGAGCGGGAGCGAGTCAGAGAGCATGGATCGGGCGGCGCGCGCGCCGAAGACGAGGCCTTCGAGCAGGGAGTTGGAGGCCAGACGATTGGCGCCGTGGACGCCGGTGCAGGCGGCCTCGCCGGCAGCGTAAAGACCGGCAAGGCTGGTGCGCCCGCCGAGATCGGTGCGGATGCCGCCCATGAGGTAGTGGGCCGCGGGGCGAACGGGGATGAGGTCGCGGCGCAGGTCAAGGCCGTATTGCGCGAGGAAGGCGCTGATACCCGGGAATCGCGCGGCCAAGTCGAGGTTGCGCACATGGCGCATGTCGAGATACACGAGGCGCGGTTGCGGAGCGCTGCCGTGCGGCGCGGCCGGGTCGAGATGCGCGGCCCGATCGAGCATGGCTTCGCGGGCGATGGCGCGGGCGACCACGTCGCGCGGGGCGAGTTCCAACAAGGGATGGTAGCGCTCCATGAAACGCTCGCCGCGATCGTTGCGCAGGTAGGCGCCTTCGCCGCGCAGGGCTTCCGAGAGGAGGAAGCGCGGCACGCCGGGGAGAGCGAGCGCGGTGGGATGGAACTGGTAGAACTCCATATCGGCCAGCTCGGCGTTCGCCTCCCACCCCAACGACGAAGACCTGTCGTTGGGGGCCCCGGCCTGAACCGCGAGGGCGATGCCGTCGCCGGTGGCGACGGCGGGATTGGTGGTGTCGGAGTAGACCTGTCCGGCGCCGCCGGAGGCGACGAGTATGGATCGCGCGGCAACGCGGAGACGGGTGCGCGGCTTGCGGCCGGCGTCTCCGAGTTCGGCTCGGGACGGCTCGGCGCTGGCCAGATCGGCGGCGATCGCGCGGCCATCGGCAACGACAAGGCCGGCAACGCGCGTCCACTCGGCAAAGCGGATGCGCTCGCGCGTGCGAGTAAAGGCCAGCAGGGCGCGGCTGATCTCGGCGCCCGTGGCGTCGCCATGCGCGTGCAGGATGCGGGCCAGCGAATGCGCGCCCTCGCGCGTGCGGAGGAACTGGCCGCCGGAAGGATCGGCGGGGCCGCTCTCGCGGTCGAAGTTCGCGCCCCACTCGATCAGCTCGGCGACGCGCAGGGGACCTTCGTTCACGAGCGCTTCGGCGGCAGGACGGTAGACAAGGCCATCGCCGGCGTTGACCGTGTCTTCAAGATGAAGGGCGACGTCCTCGGCGCCTTCCATGGCGACGGCGATGCCGCCCTGCGCGTAGTGAGTGTTCGATTCGCCGACCGACTCCTTGGTGACGACCAAAACGTCGCCGTGCCGGGCGAGCTCGACTGCGGCGCGAAGACCGGCAACGCCAGCGCCCATGACGAGGAAGTCGACGGAGGAGGCTTTGGCCATAACCTATGAGGCTAACACCGAGAGGCGGGGAACGAGGCGAGCGAGCCAGCGAATCAGCAGGCGAAGCAGCGATTTAAGGCATTTCTCCCCATCCTCAAGAGTGCCCAATGACGTCGAAGGTTGCCGCTCGCCGGGGTTCGCGTCAACTTTGCGGCTTGCATCCCTATACGCCATGGGGAGAAATGCGTCAGCACGCGATTGGCGAGGCGTTCAGTGCTCCCTCCCTGAAAAGTGCGCGTTTCCCCGGCAAAATCGAGCGAAAACCGCTGTTTTATTGGATTTTTAGCGACGTTTGGCGACGCGATTTTGAGCGGCATTTGTTGATTCCAAATGAGTTAACTATGGAAATAGACCAAAAAGCGGGTAGGGGGGTAGGGGGTGAGGCAGCCGGTACGGACCGGTGACATCGCTGACATTTTGAACCGGGGACATACCTGACACTGCCGAACGGGGCGGGCCGGCGACTGGCACGGGTCTTTGGGTGGAATCGGATCATGGATTGATTGTGCGCCAAGCGGGCTTAATTACCAGCAAATGGAAGATGCGGAGAATCATGCACTTAGAGATTTTCCGGCTTGACTCGGGATGGGCTCCGTGGGCGGGCTCGGCGTTGGGGATGAGGCGGGGTTGGCGACGGCTGAAGCGGTTGCGGGTGTTTGGCGGTGCTCAACTATTGGCGAGGGGGTGCCGAGCTAGAACCCGTACTTCTCTCTGCGCAGCTCGAAGGCTCGTTTGCCGCCCTCCATCACGGATGTTATCGTCTCCCGGACCGGCTCGCAGTCGATTGATCCGACTGGATCGATGAGCCCTGCTGTGTTGTCGTTTTGGTCGTGATATTTGAAGCACGCTACCAGCTCAGAATCCCCATTGACGACGATGTTTGCGTTATGGCTGACGAAGATAAGCTGACGAAGGTTTTTTGTGGTCATAATCCGTTCCGAGACGCTCTGGATCTGCTCGTTGTCGAGATCTTCTTCGGGTTGGTCTATTAGCAGTGGTGCGCCGTCCTGGGCAAGCAGTGTTTCTAGCAGGCATGTGGCCTGTTGTCCGGGGGACGCAGAAATGAAGGGTACGTAATTCTCTGTGCCGTCTGGCTTCGTGCCGCGTTTGAATTCGAACTCTATGAGGTCGTGGATGTTGAAGAATCGATTCTTTTCTTGCGTGTCCCGTGAGAGCCCTTTCCGTAGGGACTCAATGTTCGCCGAGGTGAATCCTGCTACTGAGAGGATTGGTGTTGAAGGTAGGGTTGCAGATTCCCGGTTCCCGACCAATATGTCGAGCTCGGCCATAAGCTCTTGCCACCTAGATGCCGGATTCTCTGCCTTGATAGTGTCTGAACCCAAGTCAGATATTTTCTGTTCGCTGTCCTTTACGTTTCTTCCTTCAATCAGTTCGGCAATGGCCGCACGGATTCCTCTAGCATCTCCTAGCCGCCGAAGAACAGGTCGAAAGCCGTGTTGGGCCTGCTCAAAAATTTGGCTGCATTGTTTTTCGAGAATCTCTCCTCTCTCCTTCAAGGCGGCCAGAAATTGCTTCATGGGGCTATCGCCTTGTTCGGTGAGGGCTGCATCCAATGATGATCTTTCGGATTCCAATGCGATCTGTGCCGCTTCCGAGTCAGATAACTGCTTGTTTAGGCTTTGAATCTCTTCTAGTTGCTTCTGGTTCTTTGCGCTCTCTGCGATGCAGGCTTGGTATTCGGCCGCGTGTTGGGAAATCGCAGCTTCTAGAAGGGTGAGGGAACTCTGTTGCCCGGCATCGAGCCACTTCCCTTCTGATACTTCGTCCAAAAGTTGGTTCAGGGTTGCTAGAGTCTTTAGGCGAGATTGGTTTGCTGCGCTCGCCAAGCTGGAAATCTCCTTGGCATTAGGCAGTTGTGCGGGAGGCTTAATGTCTTGTAGCGACTGTGTTTTACCTCGCGCGTCGCTAAGTATCTTGCGGAGTTCGGAAGGAGTGTCCTCAGACCTCCGTTTCCATTGTTCCAATTCCGAAAAGGAGCTGTGTTCGTCGATGGTCTTCTGCTGGCTTGGCGTCAGCGCTTGGAGCTGGCCTTGCAGCGCGCTTATCTGATCCCTTCGGTTCTTGTTTGCGGTTTTTGCGGCTGAAATCTGGACGTCTAGGTCGCCCAGTCGGCGCTGGTTTATCCTCTGCTGTCGAAGGGATGGCAGAATATCGGTTTCAATGCTCTCGTTGATCCGTTCGAGGTCGTCCTTGATCGGGTCGGTTATAAGGCGGTGGATTTCATCGGGTAATGTCCCAACGGAGCTCAACTGCTTTTGTGCGTAGGAGATGATTGGAAACTGCTGGCGGACCTGCGGTGCGCGCATTGTTTCTTTGTTGCCGTTGTTGTCTGTGACGGTACAGGATTCGTCTTTGGTTTCTACGTTCCGCTCAATCGCATATAGCACCTCGTTTCGCTTATAGAAAACGGTGACCCGCGCATGTTTTGGTTTAAGCGTCTCCTCGATGAGTGCCTTGCGCCTTTTCTCGAAGTTCGGCAGCTCACGCTCGTCAGTTCCGGTCCCTGTTGGGTCATCGCACAGCGCCCACCGGATGTATTCCAAGAGTGAGGACTTTCCAGTACCTCTCCCCCCAATGAAGGAATTGAGTTGGGGGCTCAGCCCCAGATCTACCGTGGCCAGAAAGACGCTATCGCTGACTCGCACTCCTACGATCTGGAGTAGCGGGAACGTTGGCTCAGTGTGCAAGATGCGCGATTGTTTGGCGAGGCAAGCCTGCCGGAGCGCCTCTGTCGAGGGCTTGGCCCACTTAACCCACGTCGGCCAATCGCCGAGCTGAATGAAGTCGACTGGCGCGCCGGTGGGGCTTGCCGTCGCTGCGCGGCAGTCGGATGTTTGGAACACTCCAATCGCTTTGCGACCCCAGGCTAGGTCCCGCCCTTCGAGTTTATTTAGATCGCCTATATTCAGCGAGCTATAGAGGCACTTCTCAATGTACCCACCGCAGAACGGAGCTTGGCTATAGTGCCCTTGGAAGTTATGGCGAAGAAGATTCTGGTGCCCGCCCGGTTTCACATTAGGCAAGAGGATGAAATGTCCGTCGAGAAACTTAAACAGATTCGGGTTGGTCTCATCTGGGTTGAGGCGCTGTGCTGCTAGCCCAGCAGTTATGGTCTCAATTGTCCGGTCGGTGCTTAGCCGCTGAGTCGTCGTGGTCTTTTCGTGCTCATTCGGGTTGGGGACAATATTTAAGGCACCCCATATATGCTGCAGGTTTGATTCGGGTAGGTCGGGATCGAACAGCAAGATAACTTGGCAGGGCGGCGTCGACAGGGTGAGTTCGACCCCGGGAAAGACGACGACTTGATCTTCTAGAGCATAGGGCGCTCCGTCCGACTTGAGTTCTGATGAGGCTGCGTCTCGAACATAGGACCAAAGGCAGAGGTCGTGGTGATCCGTGATCGCGATCGCGCCGAGGCCCTTTCGCCGACAACACGCTATGAGGGCTTTGGCGAAGTCGTCCCGTTGGGATGTTGGATGGTAAGGACCCGTCCACTGGTGATCCCGCAATGAGTGGACCTGCAAGTCGGTTTTGTGGAAGGACGCGCCGAGGTATGGTGGAAGAGTGGTCACCGAATCCTCCAAGACGAGGGAATTGGCAGGTGATTGAAGTAACAATTCTAATACTTGGTTCGTTATTTCGGATTGGCGGGTTGGTTCGGCGCGCGACCGCAGGGATTGCGCGCCGGCAGGGGCGGAGAAAAGCAGTTCTCAGCCGTCAGCTATCAGTAATCAGCACCGATCCCACCCTAGCCCAAAAAAGAACGCGTCGAGGGTCGGGTACCCGCTTGGGGTTTGATCGCGGCTTCGCCGCGTACTTTATTTCTCAGAAAATGGGCGGGCGGGAATTCGTGGTGCTGAAACCCACGCTCCTTCCGTGTAACGCGGCGCTGATTTGTCCGAAGGCCTTGAGGTCGTGCCCTGATACGAGCGAAAGGCAACCGCAGATTCTTCGACTCCCTCCGTCCGCTTCCGCGAACTGCGGTCGCTCAGAATGACAGCACATGGGTGGGCGGGGTTGGCGCGCGGCTTCGCCGCGTACTTTATTTCTCAGAAAATGGGCGGCCGGTTTGCGGCACGCGACCCACCCACTGGGTGGGTGCCCCGCTCGTGCCCTTTCAAGGCGTCGAGTTTGTATCCGCGAGGATTCTGCCGCCCCTACGGGGCTTCCGGGGTTTTGTTGTGCCGGTTTCCCAGGGCTCACGCCCTGGGCTAACTTCTACGCTCCCTACGGGAGCGGGGATGGTGACGACATGAGCTGATTTCGGGCCGGTTGGCGCCGCCGACGCATCCTGTTCCGGGGCAATGAGAGAGACAGGGAACAAGGGATCAGGGAACGGGGGTCAGGGATCAGCCCTTGCGGCGGTAGTGAATCAGGAATTCATAGCCGGAGTTGGCGGGGAAGAGCGCGGCGACGTGGCGGAGGCGCTCGGCGAGGGCGGGCGCGGCGAGAAGCGGGTACTCGCGCTCGCGCAGGTCGTGATAGTCGAAGTCGACGGCAAGCGAAAGCATGTAGATGGCCAGGGCGTCGGAGAACGACGACTCGAAGAAGCTCAAGCGGGCGCGCTCGTCGATGGTGTTAGCGGCGGGGGATTTGGAGCCGGGGTGGGGCTCATGAGCGCGGCGGCGCGTCTCCCATGCGTCCTGGCTGGTTTCGCCGCGGACCTGGGCCTCGGCCTGCGACCATGCGAGCGTGGAGAAGCTCTCGGGGACACCGGCGGCTTCGACGAAGTTGTGGGCCACGTTGATGAAGAACTCGAAGGCCAGGCCGAAGCGGTCTTCGACGAGGCGCGTGGAGAGGAAGACGGCCTCAGTGGAGCCGAAGGCGGTGTTGCGATGGCAGACGGCGCGGTCGCCGAGCTCGACGGTGTAGGCGGGCGCGATGAGGTTCTCGCCGGTGTCGGCAATGGCGAGGGGAACGAAGTAGTAGGCGCGCTGGCGGAGCGCGGGAGCGAGCGCGGCGGGGACGGCGCCGACGAGATGCTCGACGTCGGATTCGGAGACGCGGGTTTCGCCCCAGGAGGCGTAATGGATGCCGTTGGGGGCGATGAGCACGGTGACCTGCGTGGCCACTTTCTCAACATGCCACAGCTCGATTTGCGCAGTACCGGCCATGGATTTGTATTCTAGACGAGAGAGGTCACGATTGACGGTGCAAACTGCGAAGAGACAAGGCGGGAAGACGATTTTCGGGTTCCCGGTGGAGGGGTTCAGCCTGTTGCAGAGCCTGCTGCTGGCGTTCGCGTCGGCGTTCCTGACGTTCTTCGCGGCGACGTGCCTGGCGATCTTCGCGCTGCTGGGGTGGAACGTGCTGGGCGGGCACTCGGTGAGCTACGCGGATACGTACCGCTACGTCGGCTTGCCGGCGGCGGTGCTGGTGCTGGTGGCGGCGCTGCCGTTCTTCGGGGTGCTGTGGGTAAAGGCGAAGATCCAGAAGTAGCGGCGGCGGCTCACAGCCCGGCGGGCTTGGGGTTGGTCCGGTCGAACTTGGCGACGTGGATTTTGCGGGCGAGGCCGAGCTTGGACAGGACCCAAATGCCCCAGAAATTGGGATCGATCTCGTACCAGGTGAGGCCGTGGCGCGCGGAGACGGGATGGGCGTGATGGTTGTTGTGCCAGCCCTCGCCGCCGGTGAGCAGAGCGACCCACCAACTGTTGCGGGAGTCGTCGTGAGTGTTGAAGCGGCGCCTGCCCCACATATGGGTTGCCGAGTTGACCAGCCAGGTGGCATGCAGGCCGATGGTGACGCGCAGGAAAACGCCCCACATCAGCATGGCGATGCCGTTCACAAAGCCGCCCCAGTACCAGCCGCCGACAAGAAGCAGCACGGCGCTGAGCGAGATGGGGAGCCAGTGGTATTCGCTGAGCCAGACGTGGAAGCGGTCGCGGCTGAGGTCGGGCGCGTAGCGCGAAAGCGCCTCAGTCTGCGAGTGCAACGACTGGCCGAAGAGCACCCACCCGGCGTGCGCCCACCAGCCGCCTTCGCGCGGCGTGTGCGGATCGCCTTCCTTATCGCTGAGCTGGTGATGGACGCGATGCGTGGAGACCCAGAAGATGGGTCCGCCCTCAAGCGAGAGCGTGGCAAAGAAGGTCATCACATATTCCAGCCACTTGGGCACTTGGTAACCGCGATGCGTGAGCAGGCGGTGATAGCACATGCCGATGCCGACGTTGATGGCGAGGACATAGATGATGGCCATGACCAGCAGGCGCTGCCAACTGAACAGGAAGAGCGCGGCCAATGCGCCGGCGTGAAATAGGCCGATGAGCAGGAGCATGGGCCAGCTTAAGCCGTCGCTGACGGCGGCGGTGCGGCCCAGGCGAAGAAGACGGCGTGCCGGGACGGCGTGGGCGGCGCCAGGCGGCGCAAGAGCCGGAGGTTCTGTGACAGGAAGCGAATCGGAGCGGTCTTCAAGTACGGAGTCAGCGGAAGGTGCAGACAGGGCAGTCGCCATTGAACGGGGAATCCTTCAAAAAGTGGCAGCGTGCCCACTAGTTTCACCCCCATTATATAGGAGATGTGGCGCGATAGACGCGGGTAGGAATGATTCTTTTTGGGGAGGAGTGCCGGGGCTTTATTCGCCGGTGGGGGCGGCGGCGGCCGCGGCGCCGATGGCAGTAGCGGCGGTGAGAAAGATGCGGGTAGCGTCACCGCGCAGGACGCGATAGAGGGCGAACTGGCGCTGGGTGGCGCCGCGGAGTTCGAAGAGGAGTTCGCCGCGGTTGTCGGCCAGGGCGTCAACGGCATCGATGAGCTTCATGCGGGGCGTCGAGTCGAGGCGGGCGGCGTCAGTGATGTTCTTGATGAGCACGGCGACGCCGCCGTAGAGATCGGGCTGGGCGACGAGCGTGACGAATTTCTCTTGCGCGCCGGTACTAAGAGTATGCGCGGAGAGGACCATGGTGGCTCCCGAGCCGTAGGCGAGCTCGAAGACACGGAATTGATCGACGAGCAGCGGAGCGGGCGCGGGAGGAGGTGGAGCGGGCGTGGAGGGTTTGCGCGCGGAGGACGATTTGTGCGCGGGTTTTGGCCGAGGAGCGGGCGGCGGATTGAGGCCGAGCGCAGTGCGCGCCAGGTCTTCCATTGCGGCCTTCATTTTGTCCTCGTCGCCGGGGTTGGCCCAGATGTAGCTCCAGAGGTGCTCGGGGCGGCTTTTGGCGTCGGAGACGGCGACTTCCTGATGCATATCGATCGGCAGACCGACGAGGCTGGACAGAACCGGGGAGCTGTAGCCTGCCGCCTTGCCGTAGAAGAGGTGGGGCCGGTCGGGGTTGGTGACGGTGGCGACGTCTTCCACGTAGGCCTCATTGTCATCGTTTTTCTTCTTCAGCCTGGGGCGGCCGGAGCCGGAGGGCGATGCGCCGGCAGAGGAGGAGGTGTCGTCGCTGCGGTGCAGGGTTGGCCGGTTGGGATCGGGCGCGGGCGCGCTGGAATCGGAGGCGGTGTCGCCGGAGCCGCTGCCGGAGCTGCTGCCGGAGCCGCTGGAATCGCTGCCGGCTGATGCGTCGCCGCCTTTGTGCAGCGTGGGCCGGTCGGGATCGGGCGCGGACGCGCTGGAATCGGAGGCGGCGTCGCCGGAGCCGTTGCCGGAGCCGCTGCCGGAATTGTGCTTGCGGTGCAGGATGGGCACGTCGCTCTGCGCATCGTCCTCGTCGATCCGGGCGACCTGGGCCGGAGCGGGCTTGGGTTTGGGCAGCGGCTTCCATTTGCCGAAGCCAACCCAGAATCCCTGCTGCTGACCGGCTGTGTCGATATCGAAGAGGCCGACGGGCTTGCCGTTTTCGAAGAGCTGATACTCGACTTCGCTCTCGACGGCAAGTGGAGCAGGCCGGGCCATGTATTCGCCGGCGTCTTCGAGATCCTGGCCATCGTAGATGCAGATGGGAATGAGGCGGCCGGCTTTGGGGTGGTCTTCGCCGCCAGTCCATTCCAGCACGCCGACGGCGCGCAGCCCGGCAGCGTTCTGATCGTCGTTCTTGATCTGGCCGGGATATTGGGCGGCGGCGGGCAGCGCGCAGACAAGCGCGACCGGCGCCAGCAGTGCCGCTGCCGTTATCCACAAGCGAGTTGCGCCATGCGATGACACCTTGCACATCCCTCGACCATAATCGAATCTTGAGGCTGGTTCTTCAGCCCGCTATCTCTATAACGAGGATATTCCCCATGGAGCTCAACCAGAAAGTAGCCGACTTCACGCTGCAAACAGACGAGGACAAGACCGTGAGCCTTTCGGATTTTGCCGGCAAGCCGGTCATCCTCTTCTTTTACCCCAAGGCCGACACCCCCGGCTGCACCATAGAGGCTTGCGGGTTCCGCGACACATTCAAAAAGCTGCTGTCGGCGGGCGCAGTGGTTTTGGGCATCAGCCGCGACACGCCGCGCGCCCAGGCCAAGTTTCGCGCGAAATACGACCTTCCGTACACGCTCCTTGCTGATGTAGACGAGAAAGTGTGCAAACAGTTTGGCGTGTTGAAGGAAAAGAATATGTATGGGATGAAAACGATGGGCATCGAACGGACGACCTTTGTGATCGGGCCGGACCGGACGTTGCTGCACATCTTCCCCAAGGTGACGCCGCAGGGCCACGCCGAGGAGGTTCTGGCGCTGATTGAGGGGATGAAGCGGGGTTAGCGGAGCTAGCGGGGCTAGGGAGTCGGCAAGTTTGCAGGATAGCAAGTCGGCGAGTGACGCGGAGTGGGGGTTGTGGGGCGCGAAAGGAAAGAGCCGGTGCGCGGGCGGCTGCTCGAGCGCGCGTTCTTTGAGGCGGCGCCGGAGCATGTGGCTCCGCGGCTGCTGGGCAAGGTGCTGGTCCATAAGACGGGCGGCGGAATGCTGGCCGGCAGGATCGTCGAGGTTGAGGCGTATCTGGGACCGCACCGGCAGCCGGCTGACCCCGCGGCACACGCGCATCGTGGACCAACGCCGCGGAACTCCGTTCTCTTTGGCCCCGCGGGACATGCGTACATCTATGCGATTTACGGACGCTACTTTTGCATGAACATCTCCTGCGAGCGGGAGGGCCGGGCTGGGTGCGTGCTGCTGCGGGCGCTGGAGCCGGTGGCAGGGCTCGAACAGATGGCGCGGAATCGAGGCCTCCCACCCTTTTCGTTCGCCACGGCGAACGAAAAAGGGTGGGGCAACCCGAAGATCGAACCGCCGATGGAGCGCGAGTTGGCGAGCGGTCCCGGCCGGTTGTGCCAGGCGATGGGGCTCACACGCGAGGCGCACAACGGGCTCGATCTCGTCGATGCGGACTCGCCGTTGCAGGTGCGGGACGACGGGACGCGGGTCGAGCGGGTTCTGGTGACGCGGCGAATCGGCATCCGGAACGCCGTGGAGCTGCCGCTGCGCTTTGCCATTCCGGGAAACGCTTGTGTTTCAGGGCCCAGGACGATCGTTGGCAAGCGCATCGTTTTGCGCTCCAGGTCTGCCGGTAAACTGAAGTCGTAATCGGCCCGGGGTCTCAAGACCAGACCCCGAGAGGATCCCTGCCAAGTGAAGCTCACTTCCCTGCTCCCATCGGCCGCTGCGGTTGGCTTGATGACCGCGGCCGTGCTTGCCGCCAACAGCGCTGTGCAAGCGACGCAAGACCAGCAGCAACCGGCCGCGCCGGCCAGCCAGCCGGCTACGCAGACCGCGCCGAATCTGCCCGGCGCGGCGACACCGCAGCCGGGTACGGCGCCCGAGGGCATGGAGCGGCCCATGCGCAACTATCCGCCGCCGACCAACCTGAAGGTGCTGCCCAAGAACCTGACGGGGCGCGAGGTGCGCGAGATCATGAAAAAGTGGGCCGGATCGCTGGGCGTGCACTGCGACACCTGCCACGTGGCGGAACCAGGCAAGATTGGCCCCGACGGACGGCCGCAGTTGAACTTCCCCGACGATTCCAAGCCGGACAAGCAGATCGCGCGGATCATGTATACGATGACGCAGCAGATCAACGCGGACACCATCAGCAAGGCCATGGACCTGGACACGGACGATATGGGCACGCCGGTGACGTGCGGGACGTGCCATCGCGGGCACAAGATGCCCGAGGAGTTCGTGATTCCGAAGGAAGAGCAGCCGGGAGGGCCTCCAGCGGGCGGGGCGCCGCCGGCAGGTGGTCCGCCAGCGGGCGCGCCGCCGATCCCGCCGGCGAATTAGATTGCCGGCCGTTAGAATTTGCGGCTTTGGCGACATCGTCTCTCAGGTCTCAAAAGCCGGACATGGGGCGCCCGGGTTTTCGTGGAATTACACTGCTCGGTATGCGGCTGTTCGTGGGAATTCCGTTGGCGGATGCGGCGGCGCGCGAGCTTGCGGCGGCGGTGGCGCGGATGCGGAGCCGCGAAAGTGTGGCGCGGAGCGGCGGGCTGCGCTGGACCGCGCCTGAGTCGTGGCACATCACGCTGCAGTTTCTGGGCAACGCGACAGCGGAGCAACTGGAGTGCCTGAGGGCTCGGCTGGGCGAGGTGCGCTCGGCAGCGGTACCCGTGCAACTGGGCGAGCTGGGCTGCTTCGATCGCGCGGGCGTGTTCTTTGCCAGCGTGAACGTGACGCCCGGCCTGGCCGCTCTTCAACAGCATGTGACGGCGGCGACGAACCTGTGCGGATTCGTGGCGGAGGTGCGGCCCTTTCATCCGCACATTACGCTGGCGCGAGCGAAGGGACAGGGGCGCGGGAGCGGGTTGCGGGAGCTGGCGGCCCGAGCCGGCAAAGGGCCTGCGTTCACGCGGTTCCTGGCGGGGGAGTTTGTGCTGTATGAGAGCCATCTGGAGGCCGACGGAGCGCGGTATGAGGCGAAGGCGCGGGTAGCGTTGAAAGACGGCGGGCAGTGAACGGCGGACGGTTCGCGGGTCCCGATTGCCGGTGAATGGCGGACGGCGAAGAGGCCCGAAGAATCCGGAGTTGGCGTTGAACCGGCCGCTACGCGCTGTTCCCTGGTAGTGACTCCAGTGAAGGGCAACTGAATACGCGTGATTTTCGATCTTTTTTGAGAACGCATTTGTCAGCCGAGAGAAACGCCGCATAGACATACGCATGGTCAAATTCTTGCGTTCGACGTAGCTAGTCGAGACATGGGCAGGGTCACGATCGCCAATGACGACCTTCATTTCGCAGCCAATGCACTTCGCCGGGCTATATCCCTTCTCTGGTTCGTCCGACGCGCCGTAAATCTTCTGGAGTGTGGCAAAGTCCACATCGGCACCAAAAGCATTCTCAACTGCTTCCAGATAGGGTTTGTGGCCGTCCGTTGTAAACTGCACACGTCCACGGACGCGGCGAGCAACATCCTGCATGAAGTCGTATGCCCATCCGCCATCACGACCGCCGACCATACAGGAGATGCACAGCTTTGTGAAGGCATCAATCGCTGTCCAAGTCCAAACGTCGCCCCAGCCTAGTGCCTTTTGCGCAGGCGAAGCATTTTTATGCTTGGCTCCCACGAACTGCCAGATTTCATCACACTGAATTCTCTTCGCCCGCACTTTGCGTACTTGCGCATCGTGATAGTCGGCTCATGCAATCCCGATCTCAGGGACCAGCTTCAGAACGGTGTTAAAGGCTACATTGCAGAGCCGCGCTGTAGAGCGAAGGGAATTGCCTTCCACGAGGGCTGCAATGATTCGGGCGCGTTCAGACGTACTCAACGGTTCATGCAATTATTATGCATGATCCGCTCAAGCATGTCGGGTGGAAAGTAGCTATTCTCGCGACAACTTTACAAGTCGGGGATCGCTTTCAGCATCATCAACAATCCGCGCGCGCCCTCCCGCAAATGGAGATGATCCCCGCTCTCGCTTGCCACGCATACCTGTCTCGATGAGGATTCTCCGAAGCCTTCTCCAGCGGGCTACCTCTTCTAGATCGAGACGCGGATTCTTTCGGGCGATTTCGTCAAGATCAATTTTGTGAGGCATAGCGTTTTCCCTTCGTTACATGAACTGACGGTAGTCTCCTGGGATATGAATAACCCCATAAGTATTCCGTTTCGCCATGTAGTCGGACAACAGGTCATGGTATGCTCTGATGGCTGAACACATCGATGCGTTGTCCCCGAAATCTTCGATCTCCAGATTCAGGACTCTCTGCAAAACGTCGATGGAAATTCCATATCCATGAGAGTGCCACTTCTTTGTGTCGTTCAACTGTTTACCGATGGTTGAGGCTCGGTCTTTTTTCATCCGAGCAGTTACCTTCAAGCCCCGCGTTTTCGTCTTCTTCCAGTTCTTGAATTTATACTTGACGAGCCATTCCTCCAGCGCGGCAATTGACAGCTCTCTTTGCTGCTCGTAATTGTAGAGTTCCGCCTGGTCGAAGCCGTCGATCAGAAGCTGAACTTCGGCAGCCGTGATCGTGCCCCTATTCGCCTTCTCAATCAACGCATTGTACTTCTCAACGTGACCCAAGGCGGAAACAAGCTGCTTCCCCTTAGAAGATTTGACCTGAGGATCAATTGGACCGAGCCGCGAATAGTAATCCATGTAGATCTCGTCCCCAGATAGCACAAATACAGTTCCTGCCGAGTATGCGTAATTAGGGACCACAAAATCGACGATGCGGTAATGCTGGCGCAGCGTTGCCACCATGCGCTGAACGGGCTCAAGATATCCACCAGGCGTTGTGAGCAGGACCACCAATTTTCGTGAGGCTGGCACTTGCCCGCACTTCTTTTCAACTATGGTGCGAAGGATATCGTCAACACCTAAGTATAGTGGGCCAGAGAAGCTGAGTGCATGCGCCCTAAAGTTCAATTCTATTGCAGACAGGCGTTCGTGCAGTTGCTGTTCGACAAACTCATTTGCCGTCACAGGAATCGGGGTTGCTGGAGCCGAAGTTGGCATGCTATTTCCCTTTATCAGCCCATCTAGAACGAGCCGCAAGCCTAGCAATCGCGCTGCGTCGCTTGGGGGTGAGCTTTGAGGCTCTCGCTTTGCCGCCCTTTATACCACCTTTCCGGCCAATTGTCGCCAAGTATTGTGAGATTGCACTCACACTTCCCGGTGACGCCTCTAGTTCTTCCGTTGCAAGTTTCACAGTCAAGGCTGCTGCCTTGTTCGGATCGGATGGCATTTTGCTTAAGCGCCTCATGCATCCAGTATTGCACCATTGGCCCTAGTTTTGCAAGCATAAGCGGCTCAAGCAAAATGAGTCACTACCTGTTCCCTGCCTCTCTTGGCTGGGAGCGCCGGCTGCGGGTATACTGAAGATTCGGCAAAGGGATGGCGCGCGACGCAGTGTGCGCTCCGGCCGCAGCCGCGGCGCCCGAAGACATAAGAAGAATCTGGAGTTGGATCATGGCACAAGTTTGCGACATCTGCGGCAAAGGGCCGCGCTTCGGCAATAACATCTCGCACGCGCACAACATTACACGGCGGCGCTGGAACGTGAACCTGCAAGCAGTGAAGGCGATCGTAAATGGCGCACCCAAGAAGCTGCGCGTGTGCGCGAGCTGCATCAAGAGCGGCAAGGTCGCGAAGGCGTAAGAAGCGGCGCGATTCGACCGATGGCGGAATCCGGTTGAAAGGCAAACCCCGTCCCATGTGGACGGGGTTTCATTGTGCGCAAAAGTGGATCAGTGCCGCTTGGTTATAGGCCACTCAAGCCGGAAAACAGATCCGATGTCGCTCACTCGGAGCGGTCTTCTGGTTGCGGATTCGCATCGGGGCGGTCAAGGAAAAAGGTGACAACCTCCTCAAATACCTGTTTCCCAACATTTACGGCGCGGTGAATGCGATCGCTCGGCTCAGACCAATCGGCTTCGCCAACAGCAATTTTCCACGGTATGACTTCTCCGTTGTCGCGGAATTCAATGTGCACGAGATCCCCGCTCAGAATTACCGACAGGCGATGAAAAGGATCGCGATGCCAGGGAGTAGCTTCGCCCGGGGCTAAGCGAAGCCGGCAGACGAGATAGTTTCCTCGATGATGCAAAACCTGTTGATTCGCGGCAGGTGTCATGGCCAGGTTCCTTTCCTTGCCACTTCTGACCCGGGCTTCCGCTGCTGACTCACTCCGCTCGGGTGAAGGTGAGCGAAGCGGAGTTGATGCAGTAGCGCAGGCCGGTGGGGCGCGGACCGTCGGGGAAGACGTGGCCGAGGTGGCCGCCGCAGCGGGCGCAGTTGACTTCGACGCGGCTCATGCCGAAGCTCAAGTCCTCGCGCTCTTCGACGGCTTTGGAGCCGGCGGGGAGCATAAAGCTGGGCCAGCCGCAACCGGAGTCGAACTTGGCGCCGCTCAGGAAGAGCAGCGCGCCGCAGCCGGCGCAGTGGTAGTTGCCGGTTTCGCGATTTTCCGTGAGCGTGCCGGTAAAGGGCCGCTCGGTGCCCTTCTCGCGCAGCACGCGATACTGCTCAGGCGTGAGCATGGCGCGCCACTCGGCTTCGGTGCGGACGACCTTTTCCTGCGAATCGCTCAAGGGGGCCTCCTGCGTGTTCGATGGCGCGATGGGGTACGGCGAGCCGCGTGGGGACCGCGTGGCTCAGGCGCCTTCTTCCATTGAAACAGACGGAAGCGCGCGGGCGCTCAGCCTTCGGCGACGAGATCAATCTCAATGAGGACGTTCCGGGGCAGGCGCGAAACCTCGACGGTGGAGCGGGCAGGCGCTTCGCCGTCGGACTCGAGATATTCGGCGTAGACGGCGTTCATGGCGGCAAAATCGGCGAGGTCTTTGAGGTATACGGTCGCCTTGACGACGCGGTCGAGGCTGCTGCCGGCTTCTTCGAGGATGGCCTTCAGGTTCTCGAGCACGCGCTTGGTCTGCTCGGCGATACCGCCGGCGACTACCTGCTGAGTGAGCGGGTCAAGAGGGATCTGGCCGGCTGTGAAGATGAGGTTTCCCACGCGCACGGCCTGGGCGTAGGGGCCGATCGCGGCGGGCGCGCCATCTGTCGTAATGATCGATCGTGTCATAGGCCGATTGTACGGCGGTTCCAGGGCAGCTCTACCCATTTTTAAGTGCCGCCAAGGCCGCTGCCCCCTGTTGGCCGCATCGACTTAAGTGAGGGAGCAACGGGAAACAGTAACCCCGGAACCGCGATAGGCCCGTTCACCCGGCCTGGACAGAAGCGGCGGGAAACCGGATTTACGGGGCTATGCGAACAGCGGCCGTGCGATGGGGAGGACCGAATTCACCGATCCCACCGCCGCGTGTATACACGTGAGGCTGCACGCGGCGAACTCGAGGCGCCTACGGCGGGAGATGCAGTTTCCATGGCCGGATGCGGAGGGACAACTTCGCGAGGGAATTGCCCCTTCCGGTTACGAGCCCCAAACTCCGGGCAGGAGAGAGGGCTTAGGCGTGCATTGCCGCCAGGATACCGCCGCCAAGCGCCATGGCCAGGAGCCAATAGGCGGCATTGATGGCGAAGAGATTGGCGCGGCGGTTTTCGAAAATGTGCTGCGTAAAGAGCGGCGGCGCGATAAAACCGGCCCAGCATATCACACCGATCTTTACGCCACCGCTGAAGGCGCTTGTCCCCGCCCACCCCTCGAGGTGCGACAACACAAACGACAGGAGCAGACAGGCGATACAAGACGCGATCAAGCCGAAAACCCTGCTTTTCTGTTTCGCCGCCTCAGCGAGTCCGACCAGGGCACTCCAGGACTTCCGGAAGATAACGCCGTACCACAGAATGCCTAGCACCCACTGAGCGATCGCCGAAACCAGGACGGCCATCGCGATGTGCTTGGAAAACACCACCGCAGAAAAGAGCCCTGAGTAGCTGATAAAGTGCATTCGTGAATCCTCCACTACGGGATTGATACACAACTCCGACCCACAGAAACCCCGCACAATAGGAATCGCCGCCAGGATCTGAAAGGAGTTGTCCCCAACTACTCTGCTGGAGGCCAGGATGTACTGTCAAGATAAATCGAGAGATGTGACGCAGAAGTGGTAATACGGCGGTTCTCCTGCAACTATGAGCCATTTCGGACAGTATTCAAGGCGGCTTTTTCTCGATGAAAAAGCCGCTTGGCGATTGTGCCTTGGTCTACACATGCAGGAGACCCGCTCTAGCCCGAGATGTGCGGGCGGGGCCAGCCGAAGCCGAAGAGGCGCGGTTCCAGGGCGGTGAAGCAGGCGGCGATCCCAGAGAGTTCCGGCATGGAATGAGGGCCGGGGCCGGAGCGGGCAGGCGCGCAATGGCTTCTTTCGCGGCTCAGTTCAGGATCGTGTTGTCGATGAGGCGAGTTGAGCCAACCCAGGCGGCGACGGCGAAGAGCGTGCCGGGCGCCGCGGTTTCAACCGGCAGCAGAGTGGACCCATCGACGAGGGCAAGGAAATCGGTGCGGACTTGCGGTTCGGCGGCGAAGATTTCCCGTGCGGCGGCGATCAGCGCTTCGGCGCGGCGCTCGCCTTGCGCGACGAGCGACTCGACGCGGCGGATGGCGCGGCTGAGGGCGAGGGCCTGGGCGCGCTGGGCAGGACTGAGATAGGCGTTGCGCGAGCTGATCGCAAGGCCGTCGGAATCGCGGACGATGGGGCAGACGACGATCTCCGTGGCAATGCGCAGGTCGGCAACGAGACGGCGCAGAACGGCGGCCTGGGCCGCGTCCTTCTGGCCGAAGAATGCGCGGTCGGGCTCGGCGGCGAGGAGCAGCTTGGCGACGACGGTGGCGACGCCGCGAAAATGGCCGGGACGGGATGCGCCGTCGAGACGATCGCCAAGGCCGGGGACTTCGACAAACGTGGAATCGGGACCGTTGGGGTAGAGTTCCTCGACCGAAGGGGCGAAGAGGACATCGGCGCCTTCGCATGCGGCGAGGCTGCAGTCGGCGTCGAAGGAACGCGGGTAGCGGGCGTAGTCCTCATGGGGGCCGAACTGCGTGGGGTTGACGAAGAGGCTGACGGCGACGTGAGTGCATGCCACGCGGGCGGCGCGGACGAGCGAGGCGTGGCCCGCGTGCAACGCGCCCATGGTGGGCACCAGACCGATGATGCTGCCGGGGGTGGAGCGTGCCGCGCGGGACCAGCGGCGGAGTTCGTCGACGGTACGAAGGATTTGCATCAGCGCCGATTCGATCCGGGGCTTAGCGGTTTGCTCGCGCCTTCGCCCGCATCTGAATCCGGACTGTCGCGGTCGATGCGGATCATTTTGTGCGCGGACTCGGGCAGGTGATAGCTCTCCGCATCCGACGGAAAGGCGCGATGCTCGACGTCTTCGCGGTAGCGCTCGATGGCGGAGCGGAAGAGCGCGGCGGCGTCGGCGTAGCGGCGGACGAATTTGGCCGGTGGCGCGAAGGTGAGATTCACGAGGTCGTGGAAGACGAGAATCTGGCCATCGCAACCGGGACCGGCGCCGATGCCGATGGTGGGGATGGGCAGCGCGGCGGTGATTTCGGCGGCGGCTTCGCGGGGAACGCCTTCGAGGACGATGGCGCCGGCGCCGGCCTGGGCGAGCGCGAGAGCATCGGCCCGAAGCCGGCGCGCGGCCTCGGCGGTGCGGGCCTGCACGCGATAGCCGCCCATGCGGTGTATGCTTTGCGGCGTGAGGCCAAGATGGCCGACGACGGGGATTTCGGCCTCAACGAACGCACGGACGAGCGCGACGCGCGGGCCTTCGATCTTGACGGCCTCGGCGCCGGCCTCCTTGACGAAGCGGACGGCGTTGGTTAGGGCTTCGGCGATGGCGCCGTGGTAGCTGCCGAAGGGCATGTCGGCGACGACGAGGGCGCGGCGGACGGCTCGGTGAACGGCGCGGGTGTGGTGCAGCATCTCGTCGACGGTGACGGCGAGCGTGTTCTCGTGGCCGAGGACGACCATGGCGAGCGAGTCACCGACGAGGATGAGGTCGATGCCGGCCTCGTCGGCGAGGCGCGCGGTGGGGTAATCGTAAGCGGTAAGAGCGGAGATGGGCTTGGCCTGGCGCTTCATTTCACTGAGCGCGGGCATGGTGACTTTGGGGATGGGAACGCCGGGCGGCGAGAGATGCGCGCTCGCGGGAGGCTGGGTAAGGCTCATGATGGGCTCCAGTGCCGCTCCGAAGACTCAGGATGCGGCCCGAACAAGTCCAGTATACGACAGAGATTCCCATGAAAACAGCGCGGTCTAATGGGTTCTTCTAAAGTGCTATAAGGATGAGAGCGGGCAGCGAGTGCGAATTGGAGCCGACTTGGAATTGCCCGGCGCGGCGGAGGAAAGAATGGCCTACGATCTTGCGATCGTGCTTCCCACTTTCAACGAGAGCGGTAACGTGGGTCCGCTGGTCGATCGGCTGGAGGGTGCGCTCAAGGGCATCCGCTACGAAGCGATTTTCGTGGATGACGATTCGCCCGACGGCACTGCGGACGTGGTGCGGCGGCTGGCCCGAGACCGCGATAACCTCCGCGTGTTGCAGCGCATTGGACGGCGCGGACTAGCTTCTGCGTGCATCGAGGGGATTTTGGCCGCGGCAGCGCCGTATGTTGCGGTGATGGACGCGGACCTGCAGCATGACGAAAGCATTTTGCCGGAGATGCTGCGCCGCATGCGCGAAGAGAATCTCGACCTGGTAGTGGGCTCGCGCAACATTGCCGGCGGCAGCATGGGGGAGTTTGCCAAGTGGCGCGTGAAGCTGAGCCAGCTGGGCAGGCGGTTCAGCCTGATGGGCGCGGAGCACGAGTTGAGCGATCCCATGAGCGGATTCTTCATGGTGCGCCTCGCAACCTTTGAGCGGTATGCCCACAGGCTTTCGGGGATCGGCTTCAAGATCCTGCTCGACATCGTGCTTTCGGCGGGGCCGGGGCTGCGCATCGGCGAAGTGCCTTATCGCTTCCGCCTGCGCGAACACGGGGAAAGCAAGCTCGACGTGCTGGTCGGGCTGGAGTACTTCGAGCTGCTGGTGGATAAGCACCTGGGCGATGTGGTGAATGTGCGCTTTGTGCTCTTCGGCATGGTGGGCGCTCTGGGTGTGGGCGTGCATCTACTGATTTTGCGCACGCTGCTCCAGGTTGGGGGGCTCAGTTTCGCCACCGGCCAGACCGTGACCACGTTCCTGGTGATGATCCTGAACTTCATCCTGAACAACTCCGTAACCTACCGCGACCGGCGGCTGCGGGGGTGGAAATTTCTCGGCGGCTTGCTTACGTTCTGCCTGGCTTGCGGACTGGGCGTAGCAGCGAACGTGGCCATCGCGAACGAGGCGTTCCGCCGCGGGGTGCCGTGGGTTCTGGCGGCTGTGACGGGACTGATGTTCACTGCGGTGTGGAACTACGGCGTGACCTCGATGACCACGTGGCGGCAGGCGCGGCGATCGAGCGAGCAGCGCGCCCGGCAGCGGATCGCGGCGGCAGCAAACGGAAGCGATGAGGAAGAGATGCCGGCGAAGACGACGTGAAGCGCGATGGCGCGGGCGCCTGCAATCGCAAGTTGCCCGCGTGCGCCGGAGCATCGCATACTGACAGGCAGAATGATTTCTCCATTCGCGACCGGGATTTACGCCGGGCTGGGCGCCGCGGCAGCCGTAGGTCTGGCGGCGGGCGGATATGCGTACGCATCGCTGTGGCCGGGTTCGCGCATCTTCGGCAAGGCGCTGATTGCGCCAGCGCGGCCGGGCGAGCTGGCGCTCACCTTCGACGACGGGCCCAATGCAACGTGGACGCCCAGGCTGCTGGATCTGCTGGAAAAGCATGACGTGCGGGCGACGTTTTTTTTGCTGGGCAGCCGTGCCGAGGCGCAGCCGGATCTGGTGCGGCGGATGGCGGTTGCGGGGCACGTGATCGGGGAGCACTCGTGGTCGCATCCCAACCTGGCGCGGATCTCTTCGAGCCGAATCCGGGAAGAACTGAAGCGAACGCAAGACATGCTGGAGCAGATTACGGGCGCGCAGGTCAAATTCTTTAGGCCGCCGTTCGGAGCGCGGCGGCCTGCTGTGTTTCGCGTGGCGCGCGAGATGGGATTGATGCCGGTGCTGTGGAACGCGATGACCTCGGATTGGAGCGAGCCCTCGGCGGAGCGGATCGCGGAGCGGCTGGCGAAGAAGATCGATGGACTCGAGCGGCGCGGCCGCGCGGCCAACATCGTGCTGCACGACGGCGGCCACCGCGACCCGGCCGCAAATCGCGCGCCGTCGGTGGCCGCAGCGGAGAAGCTCATCGCGCGGTATAAGGAGACGCACCGGTTTGTGACGGTGGAGGCGTGGGGCTGCCTGAAGTAGAGCAGACCCGCTTGCGCAGCTGAACTGATTCCCGTGAGCTGCACGAACCAAGACTCAGTGCGGGCGGGGCGCCTGGATTATTCCGCGTGAACCCCTTTGAACGCTTCGCGTGCGGCGGCGATGGTAGCGCGCACCTCGGCGTCGCCGTGGGCGGTTGACAGAAACGCGGCTTCAAACTGTGACGGCGGAATCCAGATGCCGCAATCGAGCATGGCGCGGTGGAAGCGGCCGAAAGCCTGGGTGTCGCTGCGGGCGGCGCGGACGTAGTTGGTGACAGGAGCTTTGGTGAAGAACCAGGTCCACATGGAGCCTACGCGGTTGGTGGTCAGCGGGATTCCTGCGCGGGCGGCTTCCTGCGCGACGCCTTCGGCTACGGCTTTGGCCGTGGCTTCGAGATGCGGGTAGACTTCATCCGCGTGTTCCTGGAGATAGCTGACGGTGGCCAGGCCGGCAGCCATGGCGAGCGGATTGCCGCTGAGGGTTCCGGCTTGATAAACAGGCCCCAGAGGCGAGACCAAATCCAGGAAAACACGCTTGCCGCCGAAGACGCCGACGGGAAGGCCTCCGCCGACGATCTTTCCCAGTGTGACAAGGTCGGGATCGAGGCCGTAGAGCTCGCACGCGCCGCCGAGCGCGACACGAAAGCCGGTCATGACTTCGTCGGCGATGAACAGAGCGCCGTGAGCGGCGGTGAGCTTGCGCAGGCCGGCCAGGAAGCCGCGCGCTGGGGGAATGCAGCCGGCGTTGCCCACGATGGGCTCGACGATGACCGCGGCGATGGTCCTGGGGTGGGCCGTGAAGGCGGCTTCGACAGCTTTGAGATTGTTGTACGGCACAGAGAGGGTGAGGCGTGCGATCTCCGTGGGGACGCCGGCTGAGCCGGGGATGCCGAAGGTGGCGACGCCGGAGCCGGCTTTGACCAGCAGCCCGTCGGCGTGGCCGTGGTAACAGCCATCGAACTTGACGATGAGCTTGCGGCCGGTCGTGGCGCGTGCCAGGCGAATGGCTGACATGGCGGCCTCGGTTCCTGAGCTCGTGAAGCGCATTGTTTCGATGGCCGGATAGCAGGCCGTGATGCGCTCGGCGAGGTCGGCCTCGGCGGCCGTGGAAGCGCCGAAACTCGAGGAATTGCGCGCGGCGCGCCGGATGGCTTCAACGACGGGCGGAAAGGCGTGGCCGAGGATCATCGGTCCCCAGGAGCCGAAGTAGTCTATGTAACGGTTGCCGTCAGCGTCGATAAGATAGGCGCCCCCGGCGCGATCGACGAAGGGCGGATCTCCGCCGACGGCGCGAAAGGCGCGGACGGGCGAGTTGACGCCGCCGGGGAAGAGGCGCTCGGCGCGGGCCTGGAGGGCCCGGGAGCGGGTGTGCTTCATGGCCGGAGGGCGAGAGATCATCGTGGGTTCAGTATAGAAGGCGGTGTCTCACAAGTTGAACCCTGTCCGGTTTCCCTGAGCCAGCTCTCTCTGGCTGGACTAAATGGAAGGAGGCTGCTCAGGCTCTTCAAATTCCTCGTTCAGCCACTTACCGAACGCCGCAAACTCCTCGTCGCGCCCCAGGAAGTCACGCACCATTTCTTTTCCTGGTTTTGACCCGCCCTGTTCGAGCACCGTTTTGCGATAGCGCGCGCCCGCCTCGCAGCCCAGCAAATCCGCGGGATCGAACTGCGCGAAGAAATCGAGAGCGATCACCTTGTCGAACATGTACGTGTAGTAGTTCGACGAGTAGCCTGTCAGGTGGCCAAAGCTTGCGTACATGCGGTTGCCCTCGAGCCACGTCCACGGCTGGAATTGCTTATAAAGTTCGCGCGTGACCACGTCGGGATCGATGCCTGCGGGATCCTGGTCGTGCAGGTTGAGCGAGAGCGTCGTGTAGTAGAGCTGCGTCCGGATCCAGTCCGCGCGCCCGAACGCGCCCGCCCGCTTCATCGTCCGGATCAGTTCGACTGGCAGCACCTCGTCCGTCTCATAGTGGCGCGCGAAGGCCTGCAGCAGCTTCTCGTCGCGGAAAAACTCTTCCAGCATCTGCGACGGCACTTCGATAAAGTCGCCTTCGGTCGCAAACCCCGAGAGTCCCGCCCACTCCGTGTGCCCGCCGAGAATGGCGTGCATCAGGTGGCCGAACTCGTGGAAGAACGTGACTACATCGGAGTATTGCAACAGCCCAGGATCGTTCGCGTCGCCCGCCGGGAAGTTGCAGATCAGCGCCGCCTCAGGCAGCGCGCGCCCACGCGCGCCGGTCACCACCGGCGCGGCAGAGAACCACTTGTCCTTGCCTTCGCGGGGATGCATGTCGAGATAGAACCGGCCCACGAGACGCCCGTCCTCGAAGACCTCGAAGGCAGAAACCGCCGGATCCCACACGGGCGCGTTCGACGGCCGGAACTCCACCTTGAACAGCTTCGCCGCCGTCTCCAGCACGCCGGCCTCGACCCGTGCGTAGGGAAAATACGGCCGTACCGACTGCGAGTCGAAGTCAAACCGCGCGCGCCGGAACTGCTCGTACCAGTAGCCGCGGCTCACGATGTCGATCTCGCTCAGCCCCGGTTGCCGCTCGCGCGCGAAATCGAGCACCAGCGCATGTTCGTGCCGCGCGCCCTCGCGGCTGGCCTCGTCCAATCTGGCTAAAAACGCGCGCACGTTCGCCGCCGACACCATCATCTGGTCGGCGGTCGCCAGATCGGCCCAACTGCGGAACCCGATCACGCCCGCAATCTCCTGCCGCGTGGCCAGCAGGTCCAGCAGGAGTTGCCGGTTCGCCGGATACGCGCGCGTGTTATAGGCGAGAAACATCCGCTCGCGCAGCGCCGCGCTCGCCGCAAAGGTCATCACCGGCATCATGTCCGGCGGATCGGTGGTCAGCGTCACTCGGCTCCCGCCGTCTTCGCCTTTTTGCGCCGGGTGGCGCGCGATGTAGTCGGCGGGCAGCCCCTCCAGCTCCTCCGGCGCCGCATCGATCGTCTTCGCGCCCTCCTGGATGTTGCGGCTGAACGCAAGCGAAAAGCCCGTAGCCTTGTCGTGCAGCGCGTGCAGGCGGTCGCGCGTCGCCTGGTCCTTATCCACGCCCGACAGCCGATAGCCGAGGAGCGTCCGCTCCACATAGTGCTTCGTCGCCGGGCTCGCGCCGTCCAGCTTGATGGCCACGAGAGCGTCGTATACTGCGCGATTCAGGCTCAACGCGCTTCCCGCCATGGCCACGCGCTGCGCCTCCGCCTGCGCCTGGTCGCGCACTCGCTTGTCGGCGGCCACTGAATTCAGAATCCCTGCCTGCGCGCCGGCCAGGTTCAGTTGTTCGATCGCCGTGTCGTAGAGCGCCAGCGAATTCCCGGGCGTGCGCTCGCCCTCCACGGCCAGCAGCGCAGCCAATGCATGCTCGTGAGCAGCAAGGCGCGCGCTCACCCATGCCGCCAGCGCCTCGGCCGACGCAGCGCCGCCCGCCTGCCACGCGTGCAGGTCATGGGTGGCAACGGTGCAGAGCGTCTCAGGATTCATTGCGGGGAAATCCTCCGAACTTCTAGACTAACAAGCCGCTTCGCGCCGCCGCGCCGCTTCGGCAGCCGCTACCAACCCAGCCCGGCGAGAGCCGAGTTGCCGGTGGGCCGTCAAGGGCGGGAGCGCCCCAGACCGGCTCAAACCCCGGAACACCGCCAACCCCTCCCCATGCCTGCCCAAAGCGCGCAGTTCGGCTCCGCCTCTACCCCGATGAGCGGCAGATCCGGAGGACCAAATTCCCTTAGTACGCGATATTTTCGTTGCACAACCGGCGAATCCCCTTTAACATGCGTCAATTGAAGGAAATGCCTTTCGCGGTCACCAGCACGGTCGATTCGGTGCCCGCGCCGGCTGTGGCTTTGCCGCGCCTGCGCGTGGGAAAGCTGTGTATCGCCGTCCAGGGCGCAACCCCTGCCGAGCTTCTTGCCCGCGCTGAGGCCGCAATTAAAGACTCTGTTTTCATTGAGTTCCGGATCGACTTCCTGGCAAAACCCGCCGCCGCGCTGCCCGAGCTCAAGGCCTTCCTGGCCCGCCGTCGCGACATCACGTCCATCGCCACCTGCCGCCGCAAGTCCTTTGGCGGTCGCTTCGCCGGGTCCCTGAACTCCGAGCTGGACATCCTTCTCAAAGCCGCCCAAACCGGCTTCCACATCGTTGATCTCGAAGTCGAGTCGGCCGAGCAGTGTACCCGCCCGCAACTGGCCAAGTTCCGCGCCGCCCTCCGCGCCGCCGGCACGTCCCTCCTGATCAGTTCGCACGACTTCACCCGCACCCGCCGCCCCGAGGGCCTCAACCAAACCGCCCAGCGCATCGCCGCCTACGAGCCCGAGTTCGTCAAGGTCGTCACCACGGCGCGCAGTTTGGCCGACAACCTTGCCGTCCTGCAGATGATCGAGGACCAGTCGCTCACCGCGCACGTGGTTGGAATCGCCATGGGCGAAGAGGGCCTAATCAGCCGCGTCCTCAGCCCGCGAGCCGGCGCCGCCTTCACGTTCGCCTCGGCCGCCGAGGGCGCTGAAACCGCTCCCGGCCAGGTCTCCGCGCGCACCCTCCTCGACGTCTACCGCCTGGAGCAGATTGACCAGGCAACCCGCATCTTCGGCGTGGCCGGCAATCCCATTGCCCACTCCCTTTCGCCGCTCATGCACTCCACGGCCTTCCGGCGCGAAAACGTCAACGCCGTCATGCTTCCTCTCAAGGTGCGCTCTCTCGACGACCTGCTCACTGTCGTCCGCGACCTGCCCCTGGATGGCGTGGCCGTCACCATGCCGCTCAAGCAGGAGGTTCTGCCGCACCTGGCCAACATGGACCCCCTCACCGCCCGCATTGGCGCCTGCAACACGCTGCGCACCGGCGCTGACGGCAAGCTCTACGGCTTCAATACCGATGTTGCCGGCGTGGTTCGCCCGCTGGAACGGCGCATGAATCTCCAGGGAGCGCGCATCCTCGTCCTCGGCGCGGGCGGCGCGGCGCGTGCCGCGGTCTTCGGCCTCGTCGAGCAGGGCGCCGAGGTTTACATCGTGAATCGCACGCACGAGAAGGCCGTCGCCCTGGCGCGCAAGGCCAAGGCCCATGTCCTTCGCCAGAGCCTGCTGGCCAAAAGCCGCTTCGACGCCATCATTAACACCACGCCCTGCGGCATGGCCGGCGTCAAGCAGCAGCTCCCCGTAAAGGAGAGCGAGCTCAACGCCTCGCTCATCTTCGACCTGGTCTACAACCCGCTCGAGACCCCGCTGCTCGCGCTGGCCAAGGCGCGCGGCCTGGCCGCCATCGGCGGCCTCGAGATGTTTGTCCAGCAGGGCGCGCGCCAGTTCGAAATCTGGACGGGCAAGCCCGCTCCCGAAAGCGAGATGCTCCACGTGGTCGAGCTCGAACTCCGCCGCCGCGCGCAATAACCTGTGAGTGCCCCAGGTCCCTCGCATTTGGGGACCTGGGAAAGCACGAACTGGGGACCGCGAGTTCTTTCACCGAACGTGGGTGCCCATCCTTCCGCCTCCTTCTGCGGAAGGGTGGGATAGCACGAACCCAAATCAACCGGTCTTGTATCAGGGCTTGTCTTCAGCCATGCCGCAAACCGCACAAAACGTGAGCGGGCTTTAGCCCCTGCACCATTGACCGCCGAGAGCTTACCGGTTCAAGGAGGGTGATGGATGAGGTCCGTGGTCTCCCAGGTCCTCCGCCGCTGCGGACGCACCTGGGGCACCCAGATTCCGGTGCTGGAACAAAGACGGGCACATGTGCCACCCGCCCAACTCAGCGAAGGAATCACAAGCACTATCAGGTGAACCACATTGTCAAGGAATACGCTCGGCATGAGAATGGAATTTGCATCAACACCTGCGTCGCTACTTGACCGAGTCCGACTATCGGTACAATAGGAAAGAGACGGATTCTATGCGGACCGTCCACGCTCTGAAAAGCACGACCGGAAAGCGGTTGATGCCGCGGGACTCAAGACAGCCGAATTGAAAGGAACGAGACGAGATTTCAAAGACCCTAAAACGGCGAAAGGCCAGCCTGCCAGCTGACCTTTGTGCCTACAATCTAAACTCTGTCGGCGGCCTCTCCCACGATGCCAGACCCAACACGATAAGTGTATCATAGGGGGCTGCCGTGAAGGATTGGAAAGAGTTTCGCTTCAAAATTGACGGGGAAATCGATGGCGTGAAGATCACGCCATACACGATGCCCCTGTCCCGTCTTGCCCTTTATCTTATCGACTTGGCGCAGCTTCTCGGTCACAGCGAAAGTGTCCACCTTATGAAGGTGGACGAAGGCAGTGCGGAGCCCGTCTTTTACGTTGACCCGGAAGAAGAATCCAGAGTCATCCATCAGGTGAGAAACGCACAAAAGGGAATGGGGCCTCGAAACGCCAACAGAGCGTACAAGAAGTTGGATACATTACTACGCCACGATAATGCGACTGGGCGCATCTTCGACGCAGTCAAGAAGGCCGAGATCATAGAGTTTCCGGGCAATAAAGCGAACATCCCGGAGATCTACGAAAACATCCGCGAGAGAGCGTCTGTAACGGGAGAACTTAGACGGGTCGGCGGTTTCGATAAAACGATTCCGATCCATCTGCTGCGAAAGGACGGCGCAATTCTGTATTGCGAAGCCAACGAGCAGCTTGCGAAGCAGCTTGCTCCATACTATTCCAAGCCTATTAGGATTCATGGAATCGCGACGTACAGCCGGGGAAATGAAGGCAAGTGGAAAATGGAGAACTTTAAAATTCAATCCTTCGACGAGGCGCCGCTGATCGACGAGAGCTTCATTGAAACGATGGACAAACTGCGGTCCATTGAAGGAAATGAGTGGGCCGAGGTCGCCGATCCGTTAGAAGAGTTGCGGAAGATACGACACGGCGAGGAGATGACGCAACAATGATTATCTTCGACGCCTCTTATCTGGTGGTATTTCTCAACAAGAACCCTGAACCAGCGAAGGATCGCCAGGGGAACCCTGTGACCCGGTTTAAAGAGCGTGTCGAATATCTTGCAAGCTCCTTGAACTCAACCGGCGAACAAATCGGGATTCCTACACCGGCAATGGCAGAAGTTCTAGTGAGGTCTGGGAAGGGCAGAGCCCAATTCGTTTCGATTCTTAGTGATCGTATGCGGTTCCAGTTGCTGCCGTTCGATGCGCGAGGAGCAATAGAGGCTGCCGAACTGATAGCGCTGATTAAGTCCAAACACGAGACGTGGGGAACCCACGCAAAGGTTAAATTCGATATCCAGATTGTTGCGACTGCCAAAGCTGAGGATGCGACCGCCATCTATTCTGACGATCAGGATATTGAGAACTTTGCGAAACGATTGAAAATCCCGGTGATGAGAATATGTGACCTGCCAGTTCCGCCGCCAAAGGAACCTCCCGCCATCGAAATAGGACCATCGGGCGAGCAGGCGCAATTGTTCGACCTAACGCCGCCACTGCTCCAACCGAAGCCGACAGCTGCACCGGAAGAATCCGCAGTGCCCAACGGAGCGCCGGACGGCCCAAAGCCAGAATCAGTGATAGACGCCCCAAGGCCAAGCGCCAAAACTTCCGACGAACGAGAAGCCAATTCCACACATCCCGCTCCCGTCCGAGGAAGTGACGAAGGACGTGCTGAAGGTGAGGCCGCCGGAGAGGCCGCAAAACAAGCAAGGGGAGAACCGCCCGCGAAAGAATAAATGACCCAAAGACCATACACCAAACCAGGCAGACTTGCCGATGTGCTTGCGCTCATTCAGGTGCTTGCACTTGACCCGGATACGGCACGCAGCGAAGACGGAATGACAAAGGAACTCCAAGGCCAACCGAAGTCAGCCGCAAAATGGTTTGAAGTGGCAAAAGAACACCGCGAGTTTTTTAGGGTTGCTGCGCATGAACATGGACTGTCCCTCGTTGCGCGATACGTGCTGCCAAAAGACGGAGAAAAACGCCCTGCCCTTCCCCCCGACTTTGTTGGGGCACTCCTCCAGACAGCTATTACTATTCACGATCGCCAAGTTAGCGCCGCCGAGTGGTGGAAGTCATTGATGAACCCAATTGCTGTTTTATTAGCCGCGATTGTCGGGGCACTTGCTGCGCTTGCTGGGTCGTGGATCAATCATGGAAGCTGCAGGTAACTGCGTTTGTCAATGGCACAATCCCGCAAATTCGCCCCAACCCACTGAAAACACTCGCAAAAACCCCTTCACCAACTTTGCCGATCATTTCGCCCTACCCGCGGCATAATCGCTTCATAAATCCAAATCCAGGCATTCGTCTTTGCCGTCGGCCCTTTTTCCCATCTGGAGCTGCCGCCGGACGCCTCGAACTGCCCGGGAAATTCAGGTAACTCCAATGATTTGACGCCTTTACAAAAGAAGGCTCTTTAGAATCAAGAACTTACAGAGATGGCCGCCTCGCAACCCCTTTGCCATGACGTACTTGGCTTCAAAGATAGGGGGGAGTCGGGGTGGAGCAATCGAAAGGGAAACAGCGATGTTGTATCCGGAATGTCGGCACGTCATGACCAGCGGCAAAAAGTGTGAGGCGCCAGCCCTCAAGGGCGAGCATTTTTGCTACTACCACACCAGGCTTCACATTGCCGCCAAAAAACAATCCACGCCCATGGACTCGATCGAGATCCCCGTCATCGAGGACCGCTGTTCCCTTCAGCTCGCTCTTGCCCAGGTCCTCAAGGCGCTGGTCAACGGCAAAATCGACCGCCATCGCGCCGGGCTTTTGCTCTACGGCCTCCAGATCGCTTCACAAACCGTCGATCGCAGTCGCGTTTCGAGTCTGGGCCAGGTCGTTAAATCCATCACTCGTACGCGCGACGGCGACGACCTCGCCCCTGAAAGAATCAACTGCGAGCCGGCCTACGACAGTTGCGACACCTGCCCCAGGGCCAAAATATGCCCCGACTACGATCCCGAAGACACGTCCGGTCCCGACGAAGACTAAGTCTTCATTTTCGGAGCCTGTTCTGAGGGCAGCCGAAGAATCCGTGTTCGCTTGCCCACTCACTTATCTCCTGCGCTAACCTTGTCCTCGGAGGATCTCCGATGCGCGCAGCCGTCTTCGACTCCACCTCTTCTGCTTCCGGCGCTTGGCTTTCCATCGAAGAGGTCCCGCGACCGCAGCCGCAACCTAGCGCCGTCCTCCTCAAGGTGATCGCCTGTGGCGTTTGCCGCACCGATCTCCACATTGTCGAGCGCGATCTGCCACCTCTCCACGCGCGCATCGTCCCAGGTCATCAGGTTGTGGGCGAGGTGGTGGAGGGCGCAACGGAGGTTCTGCCCGCCGGCACGCGCGTGGGCGTCTCCTGGATCGGGGGCGTGGACGGCGACTGCTGGTTCTGCCGCCACGGCATGGAGAACCTCTGCGACCGCCCCGTCTTTACCGGCTACTCGGTCAACGGAGGCTATGCGGAGTTCGCGGCGGTGCGCGCCGATTTCGCCAATCCGCTGCCCGCGGGCCTCGATCCCATCGCCGCCGCCCCTCTGCTCTGCGCCGGAGTCATCGGCTTCCGCAGCCTGCGCGTAGCGGGCGTCGAGCGTGGAGAGCGCGTGGGCCTCTACGGCTTCGGCAGCTCCGCCTCGCTGGCTATCCGCGTCCTGCGCTCCTGGGATTGCGAGGTCTACGTGGTCACGCGCGGCGAGCAGCACCGCAAGGCCGCCGAATCGCTCGGCGCCACGTGGGTCGGCGACGAGGACGCAAAGCCGCCCGCCGAGCTTGACCGCGCCATCACCTTTGCGCCCTCGGGCAAGGTCGTCGTCAGCGCGCTCGCCGCCCTGCGCAAGGGCGGAGTCGTCGCCATCAACGCCATTCACCTGGACCGGATGCCCGCCTTCGACTACGACCGCCTGCTGTGGGGCGAGCGCCAGTTGCGCAGCGTGGCCAACATGACGCGCGAGGACGCGCGCGACTTCCTCGCCCTGGCGCGCGATCTCGCGCTTTCTCCCGCCGTCCAAACCTTCCCGCTCGACGACGCCAACCGCGCGCTCGAAGCCGTCAAGCACGAAACCGGCTCCGGCTCGGCCGTAATCGTCCTCTAGTGAACGCACGGAGGAATTTCGCGGCAGAGGCAAGAAACCATGGGACGAACGGCCTTATCGCGGCAACGTGCGTGGCGGCTTGCGCGTCAGGTGCCAGATGGCGAGCGCAAGAGCCAGAGCGCCGAGCCCAAAGGCCAGCGCGGCCATCTCGCCGCGATGAATCCGCCAGCCCTTCCACACGGCCAGGGCAGCGGCCACGAGCATCACGAAGCCTCGAAACCGGTTCATTCCCGCGCCTTTCTCTGCGATTCGTCTCCGCGCCGCCAGTCCCATTCATCCTAACCCTTGCCGATGCCGGATTGACCCCCTGTCGAGGGAGTGCCTATGGTGGGTAGGTGATGCCAAGCCAGGGAAAGGATCTCTCCATGCCCGATTCCGTAGCAACCACGCCCGCCGCGCCGCTGAAAAAGACCGCCCTGAATGTGACGCACCGGGCCTTGAAAGCGAAGATGGTCGACTTTGGCGGATGGGACATGCCGGTCGAGTATCCGGGGCCGGGCGGAGGGCTGATCGCCGAGCACCTGGCGGTGCGCACCGGCGTGGGCCTGTTCGACGTGAGCCACATGGGCGAGATCCAGTTTCGCGGGCCGGGCGCGCTGGCCGCCGTCGAGCACATCACCATGAACGACGCGGCGCGGCTCCAGGATGGGCAGGCGCACTACTCGGCGCTGCTTACGCCGCAGGGAACGTTCGTGGACGACATCCTGGTGCACCGGCTGGGCGCGAACGATTATCTGCTGGTGGTGAACGCGGGCACCAAGGACAAAGACTTCGCCTGGATTCGCCAGCAGGTGGGCGGATGGCCGGGGATTCACCTGAACGACTACTCCAGCTACTACTCGCAACTGGCGCTGCAGGGGCCGCGCGCGCTGGAGACGCTGAGCAAACTGACGAAGGTGGACCTGGCGGCGATCAGGAATTATTGGTTTGTGTGGGGAACCGTGGCCGGCATTCCCAATACGCTCATCGCGCGTACGGGCTACTCGGGCGAGGACGGGTTCGAGGTGTACATTCCGTCGGACGAGGCGGCCACGGTGAAGATGTGGGATGCGCTGATGGAGGCGGGCGCGGAGTTCGGCATCCGGCCGTGCGGGCTGGGCGCGCGCAACACGCTGCGGCTCGAAGCGGGGATGAGCCTCTATGGGCACGAGATCTCGGAGGAGATCAACGTGTTCGAGGCTGGGCTCGATCGCTGGCTCAAACTGGACAAGGGCGATTTCATCGGTCGCGATGCGTTATTGGCGGTGCAAGCCGCGGGAGGACCGAAGCGCAGGATTGTGGGGCTTGAGATGATCGAGCGGGGCATCGCGCGGGATGGGTACGAAGTGCACGATGTTGACGGCAACCGGATCGGAACGGTGACGTCCGGGAGCCCCGCGCCGTTTTTGAAGACCAACATTGCGATGGCGCTGGTGCCCGCATCCGTGGCCGCCAGCGGCGCCGATGCGATCGTCGAGTGCCGCGCGAATCGCGTGCGGGCGAAGCAGGTTCAGCTGCCGTTCTACAAGCGGGCGAAGAAGTAGCGCGCACGCGTCCAATTCCCTCCACCTATAGGTCACAAAAGCCGGAGCGTGGCGCTACTTAAAAAATCGTCGCATCGGGAGCTCGCGGAAAACTGCACCTGCAGGTGGAGCGATCGGCGGAATTTGTGACTTGCAGGTCGTCGAAATTCAGTGAAATCGTCGAATCGCCGGTTCGCGGCGCAGTTTTTCCCGCACCGCAGACGGAGTTTTGCCGCATACGCGGGTTTTGGCAGACTGCTTTTGTCCTGAGGTAAGTCGCCGATCGGAAATAGGTTGCCGAGCGTGTAGGTCTATCGCAAGCGTGTGGCGGCAATTAACTAGCCGCGCTGCGCGTCACACCTGCATCACTTCGGCTTCCTTCTTCTGCGCGAGCTCTTCCATGCGGTGGATTTCGGCGTCGGTCATCTTCTGTACTTCGTCGAAAGCGCGCTTCTCGTCGTCTTCGCTGATCTTCTTATCTTTGGTGAGCTTCTTGAGGGCTTCGTTGCCGTCGCGGCGGACGTTGCGGACGGCGGTGCGGTGCTCTTCGAGGACCTTGTTGAGGTGCTTGCAGACCTCGCGGCGGCGCTCCTCGGTCATGGGCGGAACGGGAACGCGGATGACCTTGCCATCGGAGATGGGATTGAAGCCGAGGTCGGCGATCTGGATGGCTTTTTCCACTTCTTTCAGGATGGTCGGGTCCCAGGGAGCAATGGTGATGAGTTGCGGCTCGGGGGCCGAGAGCTGCGCGAGCTGGTGGATGGGCGTAAACGTGCCGTAGTAGTCGACCTTGACCTGGTCGAGCATGTGCACGCTGGCGCGGCCGGTGCGGGTGGAAGCCAGATTGGCCTGGAAATCGGCGACGGCGTGGTCCATGCGGCGTTTGAGGTCGCCATAGAGGTCTTTGAGCGCCGGATGACCGGCCATGAAAGATGACATTGGGAATCGTCCTCAGTGCGAAAGTCGGCGCGAAACCGTCAACGGCTTATTCTACAACCACCCGGTCAAGGCGCCAGTGTTTGCAACACGTTATGTGACGACCGCGAGGCCGGTGGAGGCGGCCTGCTCGTGCGCGTGGTAGCTGGAGCGGACGAGGGGGCCGGATTCGACGTGGCGGAAGCCCATACAGAGGGCTTCGTGCTTGAGCTCGGCAAACTCGCGGGGGGGGTAGAGCCGCGCCATGGGCAGATGGTCGCGCGACGGGCGCAGGTACTGGCCGATGGTGAGGATGTCGCAGCCCACGGAGGCGAGATCGCGGAAGACGTCGAGCAATTCATGGGTTTCTTCGCCGAGGCCGACCATCACGCCGGACTTGGTGAGCCCGGCGGGCCGCAGCTCTTTGGCGTAGCGTAACAATTCGAGAGATCGCTCGTAGCGCGCGCCGGAGCGGACCACGCGATAGAGGCGAGGAACCGTCTCCGTGTTGTGATTGAGGACGTCAGGACGTGCCTCGACGACGATGCCGATGGCTTGCCGGTCGCCCTGGAAGTCGGGGATGAGGACTTCGGCGCGGCAGCCGGGAGCCTGGCGGCGAATCTCGGCGATGACAAGGGCGAAGGCGCGCGCGCCGCCGAGGTTGTCGTCGTCGCGGTTGACGCTGGTGACGACGGCGTGTTCGAGGCCGAGGGCGGCGACGGCCAGGGCCACGCGGCGGGGCTCGTCGAAGTCGATGGGCTGGGGACGGCCCTTGGGCACGGCACAGAAGCCGCAGCGGCGCGTGCACAGGTTGCCGAGCATCATGAAGGTGGCGGTTTTATGGTGCCAGCACTCGCCGATGTTGGGGCACTGCGCGCTTTCGCAAACGGTGTGGAGCGAGAGCGAGCGGGCCAGGCGCTTGAGATCGTGGTAGTTCTCGCCCATGGGGGCGCGGGCCTTGAGCCACGGGGGCTTGGGCGCGGTCACGCGGCGCGCGGGCTCGATCTGGACGAGATCGCTCACGCTCTTATTGTAGCGGCGCAGAGAGTGCCCGATTCTCCAGGAGGCTGCCGCTCACTGGGGTTCGCGTCCACTTTGCGGTCTTGAATCCCTACAGCGTGCTTCAAAAAATGGTTGCGTTGATTTCCGTTGTCATCCCTCAAGGGCTAAAGCCCCCGTATTCTCGTGCATTTTTCGGCCCGGCTAAAGCCGTGCCCTTGTTACAAAACTTATTTTAAAAAACACGCTTCATACGCCATGGGGGAAAATGCGTCAGCGCAACTTTTCCCGCAGGTCCGTGCGCATCAGATAGAGGAAGATGACCAAATTGAGCAGTCCCTGGACCAGAGACGAGGAGTTGTGCTGGGTTGTGTAGGTCCATAGGAGCAAGCCCACCAGGAGCGCAACGGCGGCAAGCGAAAGAGCCCAAGCCCAGCGGAGCAGCAGCAGCAAGCCCAGCGCGCCGGCGATAAAGAGGACGGAGAAGAAAAGATAAACCGGCCCGAAACGGTGATTGACGACGCTCACGATGGAAATGAAGGCGAGCAACAGCATGTAGAAGCTTATGGCGATGAGGCCTGGGAACTGGAGCAGCAGAGGCCGCTGCGCCTTCCGCGGTACGCGCTGAGGAAGCTTGGCGGGAGGGGGAGCCTGCGTCTTGGTATCGGCGTTCATAGCGTGTGCAAGTAGGCCAGCAGGTCGTTGAGCTGCTCGCCGGTGAGCGGTGTGGAGGGCATCATCTGCCGGCCATAGAGAATGACAGCGGTGAGGCGCTCGTCAGTGGGCGGCGCGCCGGAAGGCATGGCCTTGAGCCTGGTGAGCGCCTGCAGGCCGGGCCCGTGCAGGGACATGGTCGAAGTCGGATAGTGGCAGCGGGCGCATTTGGCCTGATAGACCGCCGCGCCGCGCGCCTCCTGGGGCGTCCACTCGGAGGAGAGCTTGGACGGCGGCAGGGAGCGGCAGCCGGCGAAACCGAACGCGAGTGTGGAAAGTGCGTAAGACATAAGAAGAAACCGAACGCGCATTTGCATCCATGATACAGCGGCTTACGCGGCGTGCAGCATTTGCATTTGGAAGTTGTTCGCGTTTTTGCCGAGGCTGGAGAGCGAAAATCCCACCGGCAGCATGAAAGACCGCGTGGCGCCGGCCATGATGGAAGCGGCGGAAGCGGATGGGCGGAAGAGTCTGGGTCCGCACGCGAGCGTGGCGACCGTGCTGTGCGATACGGGGATGAAGCTGATGCGAACGTATGGGGCCGCGCTCGACAGGCCGGCGGCAGATCTGTAGCGGTTACTCCGCCGCGGCGATGGCTTCGGCGATGCGGTCGATGGCCTGCTCCCCGGCGCTGCTGCCGGGATAGCGGCCGTTGACGAGGATGGAAAATGCGAGGGTGCGGCCGCTCGCCGCCACCAGATAGCCGGAGAGCGCGTTCACCTCGTTCAGCGTGCCGGTTTTGGCCCACATCCTGCCTTGGAGCGGCGAATCCCTGAAGCGGTTGTCGAGCGTGCCATCGACGCCTGCGACGGGCAGGGTATCGCGCCAGGCCGCGCCCCAGGGCTGCCGCGACGCGTAGGACAAGAGGCCGGTGAAGGCGCGGGGAGAGATTTTGTCGCCGGGACTGATGCCCGAGCCGTCGTAGAGGAAGAAGTCCGCGTCGCCGACGCCTGCATCGGCGAGGAACTGGCGCACCACGCGCGCGCCCTGCTCGAAGCTGCCGTCGGTCCCGTAAAACTTGCCGAGCAGGCGCAGGAGCAGCTCGGCGTGTAGGTTCAGGCTGGTCTTGTTCATGACGGCGATGTCTTCGGCGATGGGCACGGAGCGGTGCGCGCCGAGAACGCGGCGGTCCTCAACCGGAGCGGCGATGGTGGAGGGCGCAATGGGCGTGAGCTTGAGCGGCTGCTCGCGCTCTTGGGCGAAATCGCCCGTGCCGGCCGGATCCTTGTGGCGCGACTCGGCGCCGCCGGTAACCTTGATGCCGCGCAGCAGAAGGGCCTGCTTGAATGCCGCGGCAGCGAACTGGGCCGGATCCTCGACGGCCAGCGAAACATGGAGCCCGCCGGCGGGCGCGGCGCCCCAGGCGCGCACGTACATGGAGCCGGGACGGCGCTCGATGCCGGGGTGGGCCTCTTCGCCGGGCTGGACGGGCGTCATGCGGTTGTCGAGAGCGTAGTAGTCCACGTCGGGCGTCCATTGGGCTTCGGTCGCTGCGGGCGTCGAGGCATCGGCGGCGATGGAAAGCTCGTCGGCGTTGTCGTTGAAGGTGAGCGCGGAGACGGGCGCGCCGTAGCTCCATTGCAGATCGTCCCAGGCCCAGCCTTGCGCGTAGGGCTCGTTGAGAAAGAATGTATCGTCGCCGATCACGGCGCCATCGACCGTACGCACGCCAGTTTCCTCCACCTGCTGGGCGAGCAGATCGAGGACGGCCATGGCGGTTCGCGGGGCAGAGGTGGGAGCTTCGTTAGGCTGGGCTTCGGAACCGGGCGGAGGAGTTGCGGGCGCGGCGCCGGGTTCGACGTAGGGATAATGGCGGGCGCTGATGGTGGGATCGCCCACGCCGAGCAGGGTCAGGTCGCCGTGCAGCGTGCCGGCGGCGTCGATTTCGCCATCCGCGACCACGAAGGTGGTCCATGTGAGGGTGTCAACGGGCAGCAACGCATAAGCCGCGGCGGTGGTGGTGAGCTTGGCGTCGGAGGCGGGCGTAAACAGGCGAGCGTCGTTGAGGCCGTAAAGCGATTGGCCGTCGAGGGTGACGACGCTGATGCCGAAGCCGGCGTGGCTGAGGGCGGGATCGGCGAGAATGGCCTGGATGCGGGCGTCGAGCGGGCCGGTCGAGGGCACGGGGTGCGCGGCGGGATGCGGGTTGTGGCGGGCCTGGGCCGGGGCTTGAGCCTGCAGCGCCGCAACGCAGGCCAGGAGGCCGCAGAACGCTGCTGCCAGAATGCGCCTGAAAGTACGCATGCCCGGAGTGTAGCAGGAGGCCGAGGCGGGGCGGCGCTTTTGGCCGAGATCCTTCGGCGAATGGGGCGCCTGAGTCGAGCCTCGGGTTCCAGACAAACGCAGGGGGCGCTTTGTTGGTTTAAGGTGACCGAAGAGTTACTGGAGGTTTGGGGACGAACCGCCCGTTATCGCGCATGTGAGGCCGCAGTGGAGAAGCCGCAGGCACAATGTGCTGCAATGTAATGTGCGTCTAACTTATTGCAAGCGGCGGACGCGCGGCAAGCGTCCGAAGGTTTTGTCAAAAGTGATCATCTCGCTGGCACCAGACACGAAGGAAATTTCTGAAATTAGGTGATCGGCGAAGCCTACCGCGCCCTTGCGGGAGGCTTTCAAGGCCTTCCAGGCCAAGGCCGGTGACTCGACGACTACCCCTCGTGTCTGGAGAAGGCTTTCGATGGTGCTCAGGATTCTTTCTCTGTCCCATCTGCCACGAAGCACCCATGACAGTTCCGCAAGCACAATGAGAGGGACGAATACTCCGCCCGTGGACCCGGCTTGCGCAAGAGCAGAGCGTGCTTTCGCTGCCTGCGCTGTGTCATCGTTCAGATAAGCTCGAGCCCAAACGTTGGTATCGGCTGCGAGCATCACCATTTCCTCCGAGCCTTCGCTGCATCCATTTGCTCGAAAGTCATCATGCTTTTGGATTGACCGCCCTGATCGGCCATTCTCCAAAGATCTTCGAGGTCATACAGGACCGGCTCGACATGAACGGCACCGCGGAAAGGGATACTGAACCGGATTCGGCTGCCTCTTTGGACTCCAAGGCGCTTTCGCAGTTCCTTGGGCAGGGTTACCTGCCCCTTGGAGGTAACTGTAGCTTCAACGGTAGTAGCGGGTTTGAAAGAGGTTGAGGACATCATTCAATCTCCTTACATTCTAATACAAATTGCCTTACATTACAATGAGCCGCGCGCGGCTTGCAAAAATAACCGTAGGCTGCCCGGTTGAAACCAAAACTATGCCGAGCGTAACCAGCGATGCCGGCCAACCGGCAGTAGCTCCCCAAAGGGCGTTACTTCCGGATCGGCGACGATCCAGCCACTGCCCAGGAAAATGGCCTCAATGAACGCTTTGTCCTGCTAACAACGGTTGGCACGTTTGCATCTTGATGTTTCCGCGAATTGGCCTACTCTAGGTAAATGAGCAAACGGATCCCTACTCTCATCACGCATGGACCGGAGATGGCGTTAAATCTCCATGCAGCGAATAATAGGGAGAGGGCAGCGGCGGCCTGCCACTCTCCACCAAAGATGGCGAACAGACCTAGGCGCCGGGATATCACAGCCAACCCGCCGGCTTTCTGCTAAACTCCCTGCGTTTCCCGTTTGGAGGAGTTCCATGGCTTCATTGAAAGTGACACGCTTGCGGAAGCGCTCGTTGATGCTGGGCATTCTGGCGGTATTGGCTTGCGTTGTGGCAGGCTCGCGGGCCAACGCACAAGCGCAAGGTCTCATCGATGCGGCTTACAAGGGCGATTTGTCCCGTGTCAAGGCGCTGCTCGCTGCCGGGGCCGATGTGAACGCCGAGGGAGACCACGGCTGGACCCCGCTGTATGCGGCCTGCCTTGGCGACCACTTCGATGTGGTGCAGGTGCTGCTTGCCAAGGGGGTCGAGGTCGATGGCCACGCGAAAGATGGATTTACCCCGCTGATGATGGCCTCCTCAATCGGCGACCTTGATATCGTGCAGGCGCTGCTTGCCAAGGGGGCCAAGGTCAATGCCAAGACCACAGAGGATGATGGCACGACCGCGCTGATATTGACCTCAGAAGAAGGCCACGCTGAAGTGGTGCAGGTGCTGCTTGCCAAGGGGGCCAACGTCAACACGAAGAAGAAGGATGGCGGGACCGCGCTAATGATAGCCGCCTACAAAGGCCGCCTTGAGGTGGTGCAGGCGCTGCTCGCCAAGGGAGCCGAGGTCAATGTTCAAGATAAAAGAGGCTGGACCGCGCTGATGTATGGCACCGATAACGAGGACCTCGGTGTGGTGCAGGCGCTGCTCGCCAAGGGAGCCAATGTCAATGCCAGAATGAGCGATGGTGGGACCGCGCTGATGGATGCCGCGGATAACGGCACCCTTGATGTGTTCCAGGCACTGCTCGCCAGGGGGGCCGACGTCAATGCCAGGACGAACGATGGCTGGACCGCGCTGATGTATGCTTCTTACAAGGGCAACCTTGAGGTGGTGCAGGCGCTGCTCGCCAAGGGGGCCAATGTCCATGTCAGGACGAACGACGGCAAGACCGCTCTCGATGTGGCAACGGCAGAAAAACACGTCGATGTCAAAGCCTTGTTGGAGCAGGCGGCCGCCAGGCCATGACCGCCGGGCGCCACTGCGCCCGCCCTGAGCTTAAGGTCGAAGGACAGGAGAGGTCGTGGGGGCGGTACTGAACATGGACAGCACCGTGATTCCGGTCTACGGAGAGCAGGAACAGAGCGCCTACAACAAGCACTATGAGTCTACCTGTTATCACCCGCTACTCGTGCTCAACAGCGCAGGCGACTGCGTTGGCGCTCAACTGCGGCCAAGAAGCGTTCACAGCGCCGATGGTTGGGAGCAACTTCTTGTGCCGGAGATCGAACGGCAACAGAAGCTGGGTAAGGAAGTCTGGTTCCGGGCTGATGCAGCTTTCGCCAAGCTTGAGATCCACGAAGCATTGGAAGAGGGTGGGGCGAAGTACACGATTCCGATTCCAGTCAATGACTGCCTGTTGCGGGACATTGCAGAGCTGCTCATTCGGCCAGTGGGCCTTCCGGGACAGAAGCCGTGAGTGGTCTTGCAGTAGATGTCACATCGAATTGTGACCCTGCGCACAGACGCGCAGGCAGTTTAGATGCCCGATTGTTTTGTCCTGAGACTTGAGCATGAACCTCATCTTGTTTGAATAGTTTCAGAAGGACGCGCTTCCTTTCATTCCAGCATACGCGTCCACACCTCTGAAAATGGCCTGGGTGCCGTGGTGGGTGCGAGAAGGCCTAAGCGTTGCAAATCGGCTTAGCTCTTGGGGGTGGGAAGTATGTTTTCCATTGGCGACGTACCCAAAAGCAGCTCAGACAGAGGAGAGCATCCCACTCACCATGTTCGCCCCCCCCGGCTTCATTGTCGAGCAGGACGTTGGACCTGGAGGTAAAAGCCGCCCATGAGCCGAATCAAGATTATCGGGATCATCATTCTGACGCTTGCGGTCATCACGCCCGAGGCCGCCCGTGCCGACTGGAAGGTTTATTACACAGGCCAGGCGGCAGGAATGTTCGGGTCCGGGGGGAGAGGAAGCTTCGCAACCCGCTCTCAATGTGAAGCTGTCAGAACCGCCCAGCCAGTCTTTGAGCAGAATAACTCCTACTGCTCAGGGTACGATACCCCTTCCTACACGCCAAGCGCACCGAGTAGCCCCAGCGGGGACAACGGCGCCGCGGCGCGCGATCAGGAAGAGCAGCGGCAACTCCAACTGCAAAACGAGCAGGCAGAAAGGGAACTGGAGCTTGCGCGACAGAAGAAGTTTACTGAGGATAAGGAACAGCTCTTGGAGACTCTCAAGGGGAGCGGTACAGGTGCGCTTGGGCTGAAGACTGGCACGGAGCCGGTTGCTGGTTTAGAACTTAAGGGTGACGACACTGTGCCCCAAGTTGGCGGCACCCAGAATAATGAGCAGGACATGCAAGAGGTGCGGGCGAGGATTGCTGAGTCGCAGCGCCAGATTGCTGGCATCCAGACCCTTCTCCGGGGCTATTCCAGGACGTTGCAAGGGAATAGGTCGGAATTTGAAAAGTGGGAAGAGACGGTAGATACAGCGTACAACAGTGTCCTCGATAATTCGAAAGAATATCTTGCCCAGATGTTTCTCAAGCACAATCTTCTCGGCGCATTGGAGAGAAGTGTCCAGAAGTCCGAATTTGAAGAACTAAGTGCTGTTCTCGACAGCAATGACCCGGCCGTCCAAGGATGGTTGCTGAAGGAAATCGGGAGCAGGCAGATTCAGTTGAGCCGGGTGAAAAAGGTCGTCGACGTGGGAAATCTTTCGGGAGATTTTGCCTCAGCGCTTACGGGCGGACAGGAAGAAACCAAGAGGAACCTCGATGCTCTCCTCTTCGTGAACGACCTGCTGGAAAGTGGGGGTGCGGCAAAGTATGAAGAAATGCTTGAAAAATCAAGAATATTGCAGACATTGCCGGGCGATTATTTTGAACAGGCAAAAATGATCGGCGAAACCTATGCCGACCTTTCCTCCATCAGTTACAGCTGGTTCTCCATCAACCGGCTCACCAAGGAGAACGAGCAGTATGCCCGGGAGATCGCATCGCTTTCGTACAGGATGGAGATGAGCGAAAAACAGATGCAATGCCTCAGGGGATGTCTGCAATCCTATACTGACAAATGCATGGACAAGTGCACCGGGAAGACCAGGTTTTCCACGCCGCCTCCGCCGCTAAATTGATGGGAAGGAGTTACGAATGAACAAATATCGAGGAATGAAAGCGGACTTCATCATCCTTACCATCCTGCTGATGAGCTTTTCAGCCCCCGCCTTCGGCCAACAGGCAGTCCCCGAAGAAGCACGACGCTTCATGTCACGAGGAATGGCTGCTGTGGAAATGGCCAAGACGCAAAAGGATTACGAAAATGCTGCCCGCGAGTTCGAGGCAGCTGCGAAGCTTGCGCCAGACTGGCCCGATATTTATTTCAACCTAGGGTCTGTTCAAGCAAAAGCTGGTAACTATGGAGAGGCCATGCGGCAATATAAACGCTACCTGGAGTTAGCTCCCAACGCACCAGATGCTGCGAAGGTTCGCGATGAAATCTATAAGTTAGAGTATCGAGAGGAACAGCAGGCGAAGGTCCCAGAACTCAGTGGAACCTGGAAAAATAAGGATTCATTGATTGAATATCGAGTCGCTGTCACACCGGGTAACCTCTTGGAGGCGGTCAACTCATATGGATATAAGATTCGTGGTGTAATGCATGGATCGTTCTTCCCTGGAGTAATAACAATAGCCGGTGGCAAGTTAGCTGATGGTGATGGCTGTGTTGCACCGGAACAGGATATGGAATGTACGATAACTATTGGAGAAGATAATAATACTATTACGGTTAAGTATACATACTATGATTTCACCTGGGAGGAAAGGCCTCCAGGACTTTTCAATCGAAGAACATGCAGAAATGTTCAAAAGCATGAAAGTCATCCTGACATTATTGTCTTAGTGCGTTAGCTGATAGTAACCGCCAATGATGGTCTAAGGTAAGTGGTTGAGCTATTGATTGCCTAGGGCGTGGACGTTGATGCCAAGAACAATTCCGGCAGTACACCGCTTGATCTAGCCGTCGCTGCTGGCAGAGAAAAAGTGGCCGAGTTGCTCAGGAAGCATGGGGCGAGGTGAACAATGAAAAAGCAAATTGTTGTGCAGGCGATCCTTTTTATCCTGTTTTGCGGTGCTGCATCATCCTCTGGACAACAGGCAGTTCCCGAAGAAGCGAAACGTTATTTCGACCGTGGCATGGCCGCTGTTGAGACGGCAAAGTCGCCAGACGATTTTGCCTCAGCAATCAAGGAGTTCGAGCAGGCGGCAAGTCTTGCGCCGGACTGGCTAGATGTTTATTACAACCCGGGGATCGTGCAGGAGAAAGCGGAGAAATACAGCGATGCGAAAAGGAATCTCAAGCAATACCTTCGGCGTCCTTCTCGTCCTCACGTCCGTTCAAAGCCTGGGCGCGTCAGACGAATGCTCTCGAACCGCCGCAATGGAGGTATATTCGAATGCATTTGCTCACCAGGAAACAGGAGACATTCTGGGGTATGAGTTGGCAGTTAAACGGCACGATGACTTTACAGTGGAAGCATTCTTTTACGTCTACGAAGGAGCGCCGAACAAAGAGGCCATACCTCTCTCCGGCCGCATTTCAGGCAAGAATTTGAGCATTCAGGGCGACTGGGTAGAACACCTCACCGAATATCCCTCCAAAAAGGAGATCGTGCAAACGCACTTCGTCAAAATTGACGGCGTGTTGAATTCAGCGTCCTTCCGAGGCGAGGTAATGATTGAGGGCATGGCTGAACGGGAGTCAGTCCACCTGAAGCGCGTAAAGAGTATTTGGCTGTGTAATCGGGAAGGACTCCGATAACCGCAAATAGCCGTGGCCCTCGTAAAATCGCCGAGTAACCCATCGAGAACCTTGGGACGGACAGGCCGCGGTTCCGAGCGTATCACCGCCAAACCGGATGTTACTGATTGATAAACATTCCCGCACGCCTTCGCGTGGATGATGCTGCGCATATCCTCGCACTGCCGGTGACGGAATTGCTGTGTACCGGGCAGCAGGATTCGCTGGATCCGGCAGTCCTGACAGTCGGACTTGTCTCGACCGATCGTTTTCTTAACCCTTTGAGGGAGTGAAATTTTGCGCACGGGGGGTGCGCTTTCCCCGGCCCCTATCTCCTATCCCGTGGCGTACCATCGGGGATGAAAGCGTATGAGACACACGGCAAACTGGCGGCTGCGCACGCGGACCATTGAGTTGGGACGGCGCACGCTGGTCATGGGCATCGTGAACGTTACGCCGGACTCGTTCAGCGACGGCGGGCGGTTTCTCGATCGGGACGCCGCGGTGGCGCACGCGCTGAAGCTGATGGAGGAGGGCGCGGACCTTCTGGATGTGGGCGCGGAGAGCACGCGGCCGGGATCCCATGCGGGCGGCCCCGTTCACCCCAACGACAAAGACCTGTTGTTGGGGGCCCCAGTGGTCAGCGCCGAAGAAGAACAGGCGCGGCTGCTGCCGGTGCTCGAAGAAATTCTGCGGGCGCGGCCCGGCGCAGTGCTCTCGGTGGACACGTATAAGGCGGAGACGGTGCGGGCGGCGCTCAAGGCGGGGGCTGAGATCGTCAACGACGTAAGCGGATTCACTTGGGACTTGGGCGTAGCGGCGGTGTGCGCGGAGTTTGGCGCGGGCGTGGTGCTGGCGCACACGCGCGGGCGGCCGGAGGAATGGCGCGGGCAGGCGCAGCTTGACGCCGATGCGCTGCTCAAGATGGTGCGCGAGGGGCTGGCGGCGAGTGTGGACGCCGCGCGGCGCGCGGGGATTCCGGACCAAGCGATCGTTCTCGACCCCGGCTACGGGTTCGGCAAGCGCTTCGACGAGAACTACGCGCTGCTGGCCCGGCAGAGCGAGCTGCTTGCGCTGGGACGGCCGTTGCTCGCGGGGCTGAGCCGCAAATCTTTTCTGGGACACACGCTGGCGCCGCTCTTCGATGGGAATGGGGGCGGCAGCGAAGCGCCGATGGACGCGCGCGAGAATGCGAGCCTGGCCGCGCTGACGGCGGCGATTCTGCACGGGGCGTCGGTGGTGCGCGTGCACGCGGTGCGGCCGGCGGTGGAAGCGGCGCGGATTGCGGACGCGATTCTCGCGGCGTGACGATTGTCCGATCCCACCCGAACCGAGCGCCGCTTCCGCAACGCTCAGTCAGGATGGGGCATCCCCATCCGTGGTTTTGAGGGGACTTGCACACGGATGCCGGCTTTCAACCGCGGCTCTGAACTGGGGGCGAACCCCGGCGAAGGCGCGCTCACGCAGCGGCGATGGCGCGATGCGTTTGAGCGAAGTTCACGAGGGCGCGCACGTTTTCGTGCGCCGTGTCGCGAACGACTTCGCAGCCGGCGGCCACGATCCAGCGAGGACCAGCCTGCGCGAGGCACCTTTCCAGCTCCTGCGCGATGGCAGCCGGCGTGCCGCCGCGGAGCTCCTTTACCGGATTGAGGTTGCCGGCCAGCGTTTGTTGCGGACCCATGGCGGCGCGCGCGTCGCTCATGGCAACGAGGTAATCGAGGTCGACCATCTCGCAGCCCAGCGCGCCCATTTCCTGCAAACTGCGGCGAGTGTTGCCGCAGATGTGCAGGCGCACTCTTCCTCCCTGTGCGTGGATGGCGTCAACCAGCTTCTTCTCCCATGGCCAGACAAACTCCTTGTAAATGCGCGGCCCCACCAGGGACGCCGCTGCATCGCCGATTCCGATGATGCCTGCCCCAGCCTCGGTCTGCAACTGCGCAAACCGCGCGGCGCGATCCACGTTGAACGCGAAGAGGGCGTGCACGAACTCCGGATCGTCAGTGAAGTCGGTCATCAGCCGGCCAATGCCGCGCAGGTCCGCGGCTTCCGCGCAAGGCCCTTCCACCCAGCCTTCCACCAGAAGTTCGCCGCCCACGCGCTGGCGCAGCAGTTCTACGCCGCGAATGCGATCCTCCATGCGCCCGCCCGAAACCGGATCGCGCGCCTGGATGCGCCCCAGCACCGATTTGTCGGAGAGCAGCGCCTGCGCTTCGACGATGGCCGGAGGCTGATCGTCGTACCACTGGACCGTCGCGCCCGCGTCGGCAGCCTCGCGGGCCGGGTCGGAGATAACCGAAACATAATCGAACCCAAAAGTCTCCGCCGTCTTGACCTGCGCGTCAGCCAGGGTGCGGAAATCGCGCACGTACTGGCCGTACTTCACGCCCAAAACATCCGCGGCAAACATCATGGTGATGGGCATCGCCGCCAGACGATCGGCGGGCTGCCCTTGAAGAACAGCGAGAATCCGTTCCAGGCCAGTCATCGGGGGCACGCTCTTTCCGCGGGAAGCACCGCATTCGAAACCATATAGAAGAAAGGAATACGGCTGTAGTATGCCACAACAGGCGGCCTGGCCGGGCGCTTTCGGGGCGTACAGAGCGGATGGAACGTCAGAGGTTGCATTAGAATGACTTCACGGCGCGGCGCCCAGGAAGACGCGCGAACGCCAGCCTATGAGAACCCGCTTCGCCTTCGGCAAACGCGGCATTGAGGTTACGGTTCCTGACGAGATCCGCTGCGAGGTGGTGCGCAGCCGCGCGGCGCGGGCGCTGGAGGATGCGGCCGGCGCGCTGGGTGCGGCGCTGGATGGGCCGATCGGCTGCGAGCCGTTGGCCGGGCTGGCAGCGGGCAAGCGCACGGCGGCGATCGCGGTGTGCGACATCACGCGGCCCGCGCCCAATCGCCTGACGCTGCCGCCCTTGCTGAAGCGGCTGGACGAAGCCGGCATTCCCGTGGAGGGCGTAACGATTCTGATCGCCAACGGACTGCACCGCGCGGCGACCAGGGAAGAACTCGTCGCGATTCTGGGGCCGGAGATCGCGGCAAAGTACAGCGTAGCGAGCCACGACGCGCGCGACTTTGCCGCACATCGCACGCTGGGCGTAACGCGGCGCGAGACTCCGGTGTATATCGACGAGCGCTTTGTGGCGGCGGACCTGCACATCACGCTGGGCCTTGTGGAACCGCACCTGATGCTGGGCTTCAGCGGCGGACGCAAGATGATTGCGCCGGGGTTGGCGTCCCAGGAGACGATCAAGGCGGTACACGCGCCGCGCTTCGTGCGCGAGCCGCTGGCTACCGAGGGGTCGATCGCGGGCAATCCGGTGCACGACGAACTGGTGAAGATTGCCGCCATGGCGCGGCACGACTTCATTCTCGACGTGACGCTGACGCGGGAGCGGAAGATATCGGGCGTCTTTGCCGGCCATCCCATGGAGGCTCATGCGGCGGCCGTGGAGTTCTACGAGCGCACGTCACTCACATGGCTCGATGAGCCGGCCGATGCGGCGATCGCATGCGCGGCCGGCTATCCGCTGGACCTGACGTTTTACCAGTGCCTGAAGGGACTGAGCGCGGCGCAGCACATCGTGAAGCCGGGCGGCAGGATCCTGCTGCTGGGCGAGTGCGCGGAGGGGGCCGGTTCGGCCGAGTATGCGCGGCAACTGAAGGGTTACCCCGGCCACGCGCGGTTCCTCGAATCGGTTCGCGATGCCGAAGTGAAGATCGACCAGTGGCAACTGGAGCAGATTGCGCTGTTGGGGCTCAGGTACGAGCTGCAGTTTTACACGCCGGGAGTGGCGAAGGATGGACTGGGCAGACTGGGCGCGATGGCGTTTGGCAATCTGGACGAAGCGGTCGCGGCGCTGGTGGAGGGGCTGGCTCCCGGCGCGCGCGTGGCGCTGCTGCCGGATGGCCCATACACCTATGCGCGGGCGCAGACGGCGATTGCGTAGTACGTGTTTCAAAAAATGACAGCCGCATTCAGGGCGCAATGCCTCAGGGGTTAAATCGGAGACAGAACCCGGAACCATCCCCAGAACACCCCACGGTTTAGAATCGAGTTGGTTGCGGGGAAGTGGACCGCATCCAAATCTGCGCCCGCGCGCAGCGGCCCGAACAACTTGCTGCGGCGGGTGAACGTGTGGAATCGGGACGGCAATGCGAGCGAAGACGGCTGTGGTGCTGGGCGCCCAGTGGGGCGACGAGGGCAAGGGAAAGATCGTAGACGTGCTGAGCGAGCGGTTTTCCGCGGTGGCGCGCTACGCCGGCGGACATAACGCAGGCCACACGGTCATTATTGGCGAGCATAAGTTCATCTTGCAGCTTATTCCCTGCGGCGTGCTGCGGCCGGGATGCACAGGCGTCATCGGCAACGGCGTGGTGCTGGATCCGATCGCGTTTCTGAGCGAGGTCGGCAGGATCCGCGAGCTGGGCGTCAACGTCGACGGCAATCTCTTCGTCTCCAACCGCGCGCAAGTGATTCTGCCTTATCACCGCATGATCGAGCTGGCGGCGGAGTGCGCGCCGGGCCGGCAGAAGATCGGCACTACCAGCAAAGGCATCGGGCCGGCCTACGAGGACAAGATGGCGCGCAGCGGGCTGCGCATGGTGGATCTGCTGCATCCGGCGCTGCTGAAGACGCACATTGAGGCGGCCTGCGCGGAGAAGAATGCGATCGCGCACGCGCTCTTCGGCACCGACCCGCTGGACCCTGCCAAGATGTACGACGAGTACGCGGCGGCGGCGGAGCAGGTGCGGCCCTTCGTTGCGGATACGGGCCGGCTGCTGAACGGCATCCTGGCCAAGGGCGGCAGCGTGATGTTCGAGGGCGCGCAGGGAACGATGCTGGACATCGACCACGGGACGTACCCGTTTGTGACTTCCTCTTCGGCAACTGCGGGAGGAGCGGCGACGGGAACCGGAGTGGGGCCGACGGCCATCGGGACGGTGATCGCCGTGACCAAGGCATATGTGACGCGAGTGGGCGGCGGGCCGTTCCCCACGGAAATTCATGACGCTGCTGGCGATGCGCTGCGCGAGCGCGGCCACGAGTACGGAGCCGTGACCGGACGCCCGCGGCGCTGCGGCTGGCTGGATATTCCGCTGCTGCGCTACTCGAACCAGGTGAACGGCGCGGAGTGGCTGGTGGTGACCAAGCTGGACGTGCTGGACGAGCTGGCCGAGATTCCCGTCTGCACTGGATACGAGATCGAGGGCAAGGTCACCGATGAGATTCCCGCCGACGTGCACGGGTTGGAGGAGATCCAGCCCCGCTACACCACGCTGAAGGGCTGGCGACAGCCGACCGAGGGCATTACCGAGTACGCCAAGCTGCCGCAGACGGCCCGCGATTACCTGGCCTTCCAGGAGCGCGAGAGCGGGGCGCGGATCGGCATGATCTCCACGGGGCCCGACCGCGGGCAGACGATTGTGTTACCGGAGTTTGCCGAGGCGCTGGAGCGGGTGACCTCCTAAGGCATTGGATCGTCTTTATGAGATTTCCATTTGACCTGTGCACCGTTTCGGGAATAACGTGTACGCGTATGCCGGGTTCTTCGGTCGAGCGATGGATCCCCGATGGCTGGCGTCGGCTGAATGCCGCACGGACAATCGCCATAGCTCTTGCATTGGCGGCCCTTCACTTCCCCGTTTCCGCCGCAATGGTCATGGCGCAAAAGCACGAGATTCGCCACGAGATCGATCAGCTTGAGGATGAATGGCGCGAAGCCATGCTGACTTCCAACATCAAAGCCATGGATTCCCTGCTGGCCGACGATTACATGGCGATCACCGCTTCGGGCACGCTGCAATCGCGGGAGGAGGCGCTGGAAAGCCTGCGCTCCGGCCGGATCCATTTCACCGCCCTCAACATCTCAGACAGGAAAGTGCGCTTTTATGGATCTACGGCAGTGGTCACGTCCCTGGCAAACATCCAGGCCACCACGCCCGACGGGCACTTGAGCGGAAACTACCGTTACACTCGCGTCTACGTCCGGAATGCTCAGGGGGCGTGGAAGGTGGTGAGCTTTGAGGCCAGCCGGGTGCGCGAGCCCGGACCGCACAAGAGAAGCGAGTTCCACTAATTCGGAACAAATTGCGACCGTCAGGGACCCATCCGGCATCCTATCTCCAGAGGAATCTGCGGCGGAGGGGAATCCGCCCCTTCGCTGTTCCAGGCACAAAACCAGGTTGATTGGGCCAAGATCCGGCCGGTCTTGAAAACGGCGGAGAGTCGGGGTACACTAAAGTCAATATAGGACCAAAAGAGTCCTATATTGCGGGATCAGGGGTCGCGCCCTTCCTCGCGCGGTCCGGGCAGCGGTCAGTCGCCGTGAGGGCCACCGGGAATCCCGATGGCTAGCCGAGGCGCCGCAAGACCGGGTTGAACCGGATTTCGGGCGCGAATCCCGTGGAGGTCGAATGAGTTCGAGTGTCGATACAATTCGCGGACTGGCGGAACAGGAATACAAGTGGGGCTTTGTCACGGACATTGCCGAAGATCGTGCGCCCAAGGGTCTGAACGAAGACATCATCCGGCTGATCTCGGCGCGCAAGCAGGAGCCCGAGTGGATGCTGGAGTGGCGGCTGAACGCGCTGCGCCACTGGTTCCGGATGAAGCGCGAAGAGGGCGAGCCGAAGTGGGCCAACCTGACTATCGCTCCAATCGACTACCAGAACATCTCGTACTATTCGGCGCCCAAGCAGCGGCCGCAGCTCGACAGCATTGAGGACGTGGACCCCGAGATTCTGCGCACCTACGAAAAGCTTGGGATTCCTCTGACCGAGCAGAAGCTGCTGGCGGGCGTGGCCGTGGATGCGGTGTTCGATTCGGTCTCGGTGGCCACCACCTTCAAGTGCAAGCTGGCGGAGATGGGCGTGATCTTCTGCTCGTTCTCAGAGGCGGTGCAAAAGCATCCCGAGCTGGTGAAGAAGTACCTGGGCTCGGTGGTGCCGCATACCGATAATTTCTACGCGGCGCTGAACGCGGCCGTGTTCACTGACGGATCGTTTGTCTACGTGCCCAAGGGTGTGCGCTGTCCCATGGAGCTTTCGACCTACTTCCGCATCAACGCGGCGGAGACGGGGCAATTTGAGCGCACGCTGATCGTGGCCGACGAGGGCGCGACCGTGAGCTATCTGGAAGGCTGCACGGCGCCCATCCGCGACGAGAACCAACTGCACGCGGCGGTGGTGGAGCTGGTGGCGCTCGACAATGCGCAGATCAAGTACTCGACGGTGCAGAACTGGTACCCCGGCGACAAGGAAGGGCGCGGAGGCATCTACAACTTCGTGACCAAGCGGGGCAAGTGCCTGGGCGTGAACTCGAAGATCTCATGGACGCAGGTGGAGACGGGATCGGCGATCACGTGGAAGTATCCCAGCTGCATTCTGCAGGGCGACAACTCGGTGGGCGAGTTCTACTCCGTGACGCTGACCAACAACCGCCAGCAGGCCGACACGGGCACCAAGATGATCCACATCGGTAAGAACACGCGGAGCACGATTGTGTCGAAGGGCATCTCGGCGGGGTACGGGCAGAACACGTACCGCGGCCAGGTGAAGATCATGAAGAGCGCTACGGGCGCGCGCAACTACACGCAGTGCGACTCGCTGCTCATCGGCGACCGCTGTGGCGCGCACACCTTCCCGTATATCGAAGTGCGCAACGCATCGGCGAGGATGGAGCACGAGGCCTCCACTTCCAAAATTGGCGAGAACCAGCTCTTCTATCTGCGGCAGCGCGGACTGACGGCGGAAGATGCGGTTTCAATGATTGTGAACGGATTCTGCAAGACGGTGTTCAAGGAGCTGCCCATGGAGTTTGCGGTCGAGGCGCAGAAGCTGCTGGGCGTGAGTTTGGAAGGCAGCGTGGGGTAAGAGCAGGGATCAGGGAACAGAGATCAGGGGTCAGAAAGCATGTGCTTCAACCCGATCGTCATGGCGACCTTGCTCATGTTGGCATGAGTTCTCAAGGAGAGAGAGAGAAACAAATGGCATTGTTAGAGATCGAAGATCTGCACGCCAGCGTGGGCGGCCACGAGATTCTGAAGGGCGTGAATTTGACGCTGAATGCGGGCGAAGTGCATTCCATCATGGGCCCCAACGGCTCGGGCAAGAGCACGCTGGCCGCGGTGCTGGCGCGGCGCGAGACTTACGAGGTCACGCGCGGCAGGGTTTTGTTCGACGGCAAGGACCTGCTGGAGATGAAGCCCGAGGAGGCGGCGTGCGAAGGCGTGTTTCTGGCGTTCCAGTATCCGGTGGAGATTCCCGGCATCGGCAACGCATATTTTCTGCGCTCGGCTTTGAACGCGATCCGCAAGCACCGCGGCCAGGAAGAGCTGGACGCGATGGATTTTCTGCCGCTCTACAAGGAGCGGATGAAGCTGCTTGAGATGGATGACAAGCTGATGAACCGCTCGGTGAACGAGGGCTTCAGCGGCGGCGAGAAGAAGCGCAACGAGATTCTGCAGATGGCCGTGCTGGAGCCGAAGCTCTCGATTCTGGACGAGACCGACTCCGGCCTCGACATCGACGCGCTGCGCATCGTGGCGCAGGGCGTGAACGCCATGCGTAGCCCGGAGCGGGCGTTCCTGGTGATCACGCACTACCAGAGGCTGCTGAATTACATCACGCCGGATTTCGTGCATGTACTCGTGGATGGAAAGATCGCGCGCTCGGGCGGGCCGGAACTGGCGCTGGAGCTGGAAGAAAAGGGATACGGCCGGGCGGAAGTGGACGCGCCCGAGGCTTTGCCCGCATGAGAACGGCGGCGAGAGAGACGGGAAGCGAGAAAGCAATGGCGACGGTGACCGGAAGGCCGAACAAGTATTTAGAAGCGTATGGCGAACTGATCGCGCTGCGGCAGGAGCGCGATCCGGTATGGCTGCGGCAACTGCGCGAGAATGGTTGGACGCGATTCCACGCCAAGGGATTCCCGACCACTCACGACGAGGACTGGCGGTTCACCAATCTCGCGGCGCTGGCGAAAACTCCGTTTCAGCGCGTGACGAAGGGTAGCGTCGCCGTTTCCGCGCAGGAGATCGAGAAATTTCGCGTTCCGGGCGCGGCCTGCCAGCTGGTCTTCGTCAACGGGCACTTTGCGCCGGAGCTCTCGGAGTTGGGGAACCTGCCCAAGGGCCTGGAGATTTGTTCGCTGGAGCGGGCGATCGACTGCGGCATGATCGGCGCCGCGCCCGAGGGCTGCGCGCCCGAGGGCATCGAGCAGCACCTGGGCCGATATGCCGACGTTCGCCGCGATGTGTTTACCGCGCTGAACACGGCGCTGTGGGAAGACGGCGGTTACCTACGCATTCGCCGAGGCGCGGTGATCGAGCAGCCGATTCATCTTTTGTATGTTTCCGCCGGAGCGGGCGCCGAGATCATGACGCATCCGCGCACGCTCATCGTCGCGGAGCCGACGAGCCATGCGGCGGTGATCGAGGATTATGTTTCCATCGGCAGCGAGGCCGCATTCTCGAACGCGGTGACGGAGCTGGTGGCCGGGCAAGACGCCGTGGTTTCGCATTTCCTTGTGGAGCGCGAAAATCTCGCAGCCTTCAACGTATCCACGCTGCGCCTGGAGCAGGCGCGCGGCGCGAACGTGGCGTCGCACTCCATTCTGCTGGGCGGCGGGCTGGTGCGGAACAACGTGCATCCCGTGCTGGGCGGCGAAGGCGCGGAGTGCCTGATCAACGGGCTATTCGTGGGCGCGGGACGCCAGCACCTCGACAACTACATGCTCGTGGAGCACGCGCAGCCGCAGTGCTCGAGCCGCCAGTTTTACAACGGCATACTCGACGGCCACGCGCGCGGCGTGTTTCACGGCCGCATCATTGTGCACAAGGACGCGCAGAAGACCGACGCCAAGCAGACCAACCGCAACCTGCTGCTCAGTGACGATGCGCGCATCGACACCAAGCCGCAACTGGAGATTCACGCCGACGACGTAAAGTGCACGCACGGCGCGACGATCGGACAAATTGAAGAGGAGCAGCTTTTCTACCTGCGCTCGCGCGGCATCGACGAAGTTTCGGCCCGGAACACGCTGCTCTACGCCTTCGCAGCGGAGTGCCTGGACCGCATGCATGAGCCCGCGGCGCGCGAGTTTGCCGAAGGCCTGATTCGCGAAAGGCTGAATGAGCTGACGCGGAACCGGCAGGCTGCTGCCTCGGCCGCTGCGGCGGAAGAAGAGGCGCAGAACTGGGAGGAAGTGGGATGACGGCAATCGCCCAGCCCGTCGTCCACGAGCCGCTTCCGCGCGGAGTTGCGGCGCAAAGCGCGTCATCCATCGCCTCTGGCCTCGATCTTGCGAAGATTCGCGCCGACTTCCCGATCCTGGCCGAGCGGATTCACGGCAAGCCGCTGGTATATCTGGATAACGCGGCCACTTCGCAAAAGCCGCGCGTGGTTCTCGACGCCATCGCGCATTACTACGAACATTTAAACGCCAACATTCATCGCGGGGTGCACACGCTGAGCGTGCGCGCCACCGAGGCGCACGACGCCGCGCGGCAAACGGTGCGGCGGTTCGTGAACGCGCGCGATACGCGCGAGATCGTGTTTGTGCGCGGGGCGACAGAAGCTATCAATCTCGTGGCGCAGACCTATGGGCGCGCGCACGTCGGCGCGGGCGATGAGGTGCTCATCACGGCCATGGAGCACCACTCGAACATTGTGCCGTGGCAGATTCTGTGCGAAGAAAAGCACGCCCACCTGACGGTCGCGCCGATTGACGATCGCGGTGAGCTGCGGCTGGACGAGTTTGAGAAATTGATCGGGCCTCGCACCAGGATCGTCTCCGTCACGCATGTGTCGAACGCGCTGGGAACGGTGAATCCGCTCTGCGACATGATCGCGATGGCGCACCGGCGCGGCGTACCCGTGCTGGTGGACGGCGCGCAGGCCGTTCCGCACTTTGCCGTGGACGTGCAGGCGCTCGATTGCGATTTCTATGCGTTCAGCGGCCACAAGGTCTACGGGCCCACGGGAATCGGCGTGCTCTACGGCAAGCGCGCGCTGCTCGAGGCCATGCCTCCGTATCAGGGCGGCGGCGACATGATCAGCACGGTGACCTTCGAGAAGACCACCTACAATGTTCTGCCCTACAAGTTCGAGGCGGGCACGCCGGACATTGCGGGCGCCATCGCCCTGGGCGCGGCGCTCGAATACATCAGCGGCCTGGGCATGGAGAAGATCGCCGTGCACGAGCACGAGCTGCTGGCCTACGCGACAGAAGCTGTTGGCGCTGTACCGGGCGTGCAACTAATCGGGACGGCAAGGGAACGCGCCGGAGTGCTCTCCTTCGTGCTCGACGGCGTACATCCGCACGATCTGGGTACGATTCTCGACCGCGAAGGCATCGCCATCCGCACCGGACACCATTGCGCGCAGCCGGTGATGGAACGCTTCGGCATTCCCGCCACGGCACGGGCCTCCTTCGCCGTCTACAACACGCGCGAAGAAATCGATGCGTTGGTCGCGGGAATTCACGCGGCGCGTGAGGTGTTCGCGTGACGGCGGAAATGGGCGAACTCTCCGATCTCTATCAGGAAGTGATTCTGGAGCACAGCAAGGCGCCACGGAACTATCGCAAGCCGGCGTCGGCGAATCATCACGCCGAGGGATATAACCCGCTGTGCGGCGACCGCTGCTCGGTGTATCTCGACATGGAGGGCGATGCCATCAAGGACATCGGCTTCCAGGGCTCGGGATGCGCTATCTCGCGGGCGTCGGCATCGATGATGACGCAGATCGTGAAGGGCAAGAGCAAGGAAGCGGCGGAGCAACTCTTCGAGCAGTTCCATCGCCTCGTCACGGGCGACGAGGAAGCGATGGCGAGCGCATCGGAGATGGGCAAGCTCGCAGTGTTTGCCGGCGTCTCCAAGTTTCCCGCACGCGTGAAGTGCGCCACGCTTGCCTGGCACACGCTGCAATCGGCTCTCGAGGGCCACGACGAAACCGTCTCCACCGAGTAAAGCATTCAGATGACAGCTCCGCTCCCAACCAACCAGAATGCTTCGCCGGTTTCCGGGCCGTTCCGCGAAGAGATGATCTGGCAGCAGCTCAAGACGGTGCGCGATCCGGAGATTCCGGTCGACATCGTGAATCTGGGCCTGGTTTATGCGGCGTCTGCGTCGGAGGTCGAAGGCGGGCGGCGTATCGACGTGCGCATGTCACTGACGGCGCCGGGGTGCAGCATGTCAGACGCGATCAAGGCGGAAGTGGAGCGCAAGCTCGCCGCGCTGCCCGAGGTGAAAGAGGTTCACGTCGAGATCGTCTTCGATCCGCCCTGGAATCCCGGCATGATGTCGGAGGGCGCGAAGCTGCAACTCGGCTTCGACTCGGACTACGGAGCAGCAAACGCGAAGCCCGGGCCGGCGAATTCCGGACCCTTCAAGGTTCTTCGTTGACCCTGTAGCGGTCCAATCGAAATTTTGACCTGGAAATCAGCCGTCTTCTTGGCCGCCCAATTTCTCCAACTGCCTGCGCCAGTTGAGCGAATCGACGAAGGCCCTCGATTCGCGCCAGCCCGGCTCGACGATGATGTGCAGTTCGAGATAGACCTGCGTGCCGAGCAGCGACTCGATTTTGCGCCGCGCTCCCGTGCCGATGGCTTTGAGCTTTGAGCCGCCCTTGCCGATCAGGATCGCCTTTTGCCCGTCGCGCTCGCAGTAGATCACGGCGGCAATGCGAGTCAACGGTCTTTTGCCGGGCCTCGGCTGTGCTTCCGGCTCTTCAAACTCCTCGATGACGACAGCCGATGCGTAGGGCACCTCCTCGCCGGTCTCGATGAGAATGCTCTCGCGGATGAGCTCGGCCACCATGAAGCGCAGAGGCTGGTCGGTGTACTGGTCCTTGGGGTAGTAGCGCTCGCCGGCGGGCAGCACTTCGACGATTTTGCGCAGCAGCACGTCGAGGCCGTCGCGCTTGCGCGCGCTCACGGGAATCACCTGGGCAAAGTTGTACTGGAGGGTGAGCGACTCGATGAGCGGCAGAAGCTGGTCCTTGCGGACGAGATCGATTTTGGTCAGCACGAGAAAAACGGGGCAATCGAGCCTGCGGACGAGGGAAAAAAGAAATTCGTCTTCGCTGGGCGCGCCGGTCTTTCGTATTTTCTCCGCGTTCGGCGCGGGGGCGGACGTGCTCTCCCGGGTCCCCAAATGCGAGGGACCCGGGGCACCCGCCGTAGACGGGGCACCCGCCGTGGCACCCGCATTCGGGTTCACAGGAGCGCCGAGCTGAATTCTGCGCGTGGCGTCGACAAGAACCAGCACAAGGTCGCGCGATTCGAGAGCTTCGTGGACCTCCTGCAACATGCGGCGGTCGAGCTCGGAGCCGGGCCTGTGCACGCCGGGCGTGTCGACGAAGACGATTTGCGCGGCGGGGTGTACCCCCTTGCGCGCGGGTACCTCGACCACGCCGGCGATGCGGTTGCGCGTGGTTTGCGGCTTGGCCGTGACGATGGCCACCTTCTCACCCGTGAGCGCGTTCAGCAGGGTGCTCTTGCCCACGTTGGGGCGGCCGAGGATGGCGACGAATCCGGATTTCACGCGCGATGCGGCTCCTGACTGAGTGTACGGCATCTTGCGTCAAGACAGGCGCCGGCCGTGCGAAGGTTCTGACCGTTGAAGAGGCGGGCACCACGCCGCGCGCGGCTCTCTTCAGTGCTTCATCCAGCCGTGCATTCCTGCTTCAAAGCTGCGGCGGTCGAGCCGGGGCAGCGAGCGCGCCACCTTGTCCGGAACGAGCGGGTAGTGCCGCGATGCGATGAGGAGTTCCGGGATGCACCAAACGTCTTCCTCCGCGGTCATCCAGTGCCGGCGGTCCAGGCGCGCCAGGTTCACCGGCCGCGAGTAGGCGCGGAGCGTTCGTTCGCCGCGCAGGTTGTAGTACTGCTCAAAGTAGCTGAGCGCCAGCTCGCGCAGCGTGCGGTAGACGGGCGCGCGGAAGCGCAGTCCCGCGAAGTTTGACTTGGCAATGCCTCCCCACAGGCCGCGTTCGCGGTAGAGGGCCACCACGTGGTCGTCGTCGTGCACGGCCTCCAGATCCATCAGCAGCGGCGGATAGCCGTTGACGCGCAGCGCGGCGGCGGCAACGAGCGCTCCCTCCAGGCAGTGGCCTTTGCGCTCCCGCAGCACGCGCGCGGGAGACCACGCCGTGTTCGCGTACTGGTACTCGAGTGCGTCGACGAACCGCTGGATTCGCGCCGGCGTCTTCAGCGCGCGCAACGTGCGCAAATGCTCCGCAGAAAAGCCAAAGGTCTCGCGCCCCAACCGCCGCGATCCGCTTTTCGACAATCGCGCACCCTTCAAAGGCAAAGCCGCAGCTCCTCTGGCAAGTCCGAACGATTATACAAAAATGAGTTCGAAAACCGCTCCTGCTGACTGATGCGCCGCAGCGCCGGCATGGAGGCTGCCAAACCGGGCACTGAATCGCGTGGGTAGGAATCAGGATTCCTTTGGGAACGGGAGGCGCGCCGTCGGCGGAAAAAGGCGCAGGCGCTCGATGCGGCTGCCGGTGGAGGCGACGATTTCGACGCGCAGGCCGAGCGGCTCAAGGGCTACCACTTCGCCGGCCTTGGGAATGCGGCCCACGATCTCGCTGACCAGGCCGCCGAGGGTTGTGGCTTCGTAGGACTCGCCCAGTTCGATCGATTCTCCAAGAACGTCGCCGAGCTGATCGGCGGGAAAGCTGCCCGGAAGGAGCCATGAGCCGTTGGGCTCACGCTGCGGTTCCACCTCTTCGTCGTGCTCGTCGCGGATGTTGCCCACGATCTGTTCCAGGAGATCCTCGATGGTGACCAGGCCGGCGACGGCGCCGTATTCGTCGATGACGATGCGCATGTGCTGCTTTTCGCGCTGCATCTCGCGCAGCAACTCGTAGCCGCGCTTGGTCTCGGGGACGAAGACGGCCGGGCGCAGGATGCTGGCGACGGTGCGCGTGCGGGCCTCGTCGTCGGTGATCTGCAGCAGGTCGTGAGCGAAGGCGAGGCCCTTGATGTTGTCGAGCGAGCCGGAGTAGACGGGCACGCGCGAGTAATTTTGCCGGCGCAGCACCTCGAGGAATTGCTCAAGTGTGATCGATTCTTCGACGGCGAAGACCTCGGGGCGCGGGGTCATGACTTCGCGGACCAGCATGTCGCCGAATTCGACGGCGGAGCGGACAAGGTCGCTGTCGCTCTGCTCGAGGATCCCCTCTTCCTCGCCGGCCTCGATAAGGGCTTCGACATCGACAGCGGTCTCCTCTTCGGGGGTGGTGGGCTGCTCAGCCAGCGATGCGACGGAGAAGAAAAATCGGATGAAGACGGTGACGGGCGTAACCAGCCAGAGCAGCAGGCGGATGGGCCAGAGCAGGCGCGCCGCCCACAGGCCTCGCGTGCGGTTGAAAAGCAGCGAGGGAATGAGCTGGTAGGCAAAGACGATGACCAGCACCAGGGCAAGAATGGCCTGGGCGATCTCAAGCGCGGTGGGCGGGCCGGGATGCGTGGGCCGGATGAAGAGAAGCGCGCCGAACCCAAGAGCAATGAGGCCGAGCGTGAGCTGCTTGAGAACGGAGGCGCAAAGATCGGCGTGCTCACGGCTGAGGCCGAGGTGGGGCTCGATGCGCTCCTCCCATGCGTCGAGGTTCTCCTGCACCTCGCGGCTGAGGATCTTGCCGAACTCCGCATAGACGCGGCTGATGTAAGAGGCCAGAGTGGCCACGGCGACGAGGAGAACGAGAAGGGTGAGCGCGAGCGGGGTCATGGGGTGCGGCTCCGTACGGCGAGTGCGGACGCATTTCCGCCGCCCCTACGGGGCTTTGGGGAATTTGGCTGGCTTTCCCCGGATTGCGTCCGTCGCGTTCCGCGCCCGACTCCATCCGGGGCTATTTTCCTTGCCTCCCTCCGGGAGGCGTTTCCGAGCGGGCGGATTGGCGTTTGTGCTTTCCCACCTTTGCGCCCAAAGGCTGGCGCAAGGATGGGGCACCCCGCTTTAGTGGTTGGTTTACTTCTCACGCCTGCGGTGGGGCGGAGTTTTGGACGAGTGGATCGTTTGGTTGTGGCCCGTTCGATTAGCCCTTGCGGCAGGCCAAGCTTTGCGCGCAAATCGCGTTCGCGGCGGCGCATTTGGCCGGAGTCGGATTCGTGGTCGTAGCCGGAGAGGTGCAGCAGGCTGTGGAGAATCAGGACCTTAAGCTCGACGGCCAGGGAGTGGCCCAACTCCGCGGCCTGGCGGCGGGCGGTGGGAACGCCGATGGCGAGGTCGCCGGCGACCCGCTCCGCGGGTTTTGCGTTTTGGAGGGGTGTGGCGGGGAAAGAAAGCACGTCGGTCGGCTTGTCTTTGCCGCGAAAACGGCGATTGAGGCGGCGGATTTGCCGGTCGGTGGTGAGCAGCACGGTCACCTGGCCGCGGAGCCAGATGGCGGCCTTGGCTTTGGCGAGGAAGCGGGAGAGGATGCGCGTGGAGGGCAGGCGGAGATTCTTGAGAGGTCCGGACGCGGCCGGTTGCGTCGCTGCGGTGGATGCCAGCGCGGGGTGAGGCTCCAGTTCTGGGTCGATGAGGATCATCGTGCGCGAAGCGCGGCTAGCGTGGCTCCGGGTCTAATGGGATGATACGCGAAGGCACAGCCTACTGCGGCTTGGCCGGATGCACAGGCTGCGCCTGCGGCCGCTCTTCGCGGGCCGGAACGCCGACCTCGATGGCGCCTTCGAGCGGCAGCTCCTGCTGCTGAGGTTTGGCGCTCTCGTAGGCGCGCACGATGCGCTGCACCAGCGCGTGGCGCACCACGTCGCACTCCTCGAAGTGGCAGAAGGAGATGCCCTCGACGCCGTCGAGAATATTGATGGCGTCGAGCAGGCCGGATTTTCTGGGGTTGGGCAGGTCGATCTGCGTAATGTCGCCCGTGATGACGGCCTTGGAGTTGTTGCCCATGCGCGTGAGGAACATCTTCATCTGCTCGATGGTGGTGTTCTGGGCCTCGTCGAGGATGATGAAGGCGTCGTTGAGGGTGCGGCCGCGCATAAAGGCCAGCGGAGCCACCTCGATGACGTTGCGTTCGAGCATCTTGTCGACCTTCTCGATATCGAGCATGTCGAAGAGGGCGTCGTAGAGCGGGCGCAGGTAGGGATCGATCTTTTCCTGCAGCGTGCCGGGCAAAAAGCCCAGGCGCTCGCCGGCCTCGACCGCGGGGCGCACAAGCACGATGCGGCTGACGCGCTTGGCGTTGATGGCGGCCACGGCCATGGCCACGGCCAGGTAGGTTTTGCCGGTGCCTGCGGGGCCCACGCCGAAGACCATGTCGTTCTGCTCGATGGCCTCCACGTAGCGGCGCTGGTTGAGCGAGCGCGGCTGGACGGTGCGCTTGATGCCCGCCGAGCGTTGCTTGCCGGCTTCGGCCACGGAACGCAGGGTAGCGGAGGGATCGGCAACGACGAGGCGCAACATGCCGTTCAACTCGCCGTTGTGGGGATGGATTCCCTGGCGGCGCAGCGCTTCGAAGTCCTCGAAAATGCGTTGGATGCGGGCCACGCTTTCCTGGGGGCCCTCGACGCGCACGGCGTCGGAGCGCAGATCGATGCGCACACCGAGCGAGTCTTCCATCAGCCTGAGGTTTTCATCGCGGGTCCCGAACAGGGGCTCAAGGTTGGGCGTGATCTCCAGGGCGATCTTCAAAGGGTTCAACGTCCTCCGGGACGGCGGCTTAAGGTTGACCGGCAGCGGCTGCGAGGGGCTGCTGCCGGTGGGTTGGCAGGTAAGTTATGGGCGTTTGAAGCGGCGCGCGCGAGCGCAGGGCGGCTCAGGAGCGAGCGATGCGGACGCGCGCCCCGGCAGGGCGCTTGCAGGCAAACGGCTTGTTTTTGAGGGAGCCGATGAGCGCGAGGCGAACCCAGGTCCATCTTGCAGGCTGCCTTGCGAAACCGCGGGTTGGGGTCGAATACCAAATCCGGTATTGCGAGATTAGCGCGAGCCGGGCGGCGCGTCAACCGGCCCCCTGTTACTTTTGGATGGATTCGTGCCTTGGAAGATACCTGTGCGACGGGCGCCTGTCGAACCGCGGACGAGCCGGAAGCCGGCACGAAGAGCGATGATGATTGCGGCGAAGCGATGCACGCGCCGTGCGCTTCTTCCGTTACACTGCTCCAGGGCCTGTTCACACGACCTGGGATGGCAGCGACGGGCGCCGGTTTTGCTCAGTTCCAGGAGCGACGAGCGAACTGTAGCCGGCTACTGGAGCGAGGAGCGACAACGAAATGGGCAAAACCGGCCCCGTCCCTTCGGGTTGCGGGGAAAATCGCGTCATCCTTCGTTGTCGTCCTAGACAGTGGGCTGACCACAGCCGTCGTCCTCCGCCTCGTCTGACGCGATTTTCCCACGCAACGCTCCTCACCCCAGGTCGTGTGAACAGACCCTAAACTCCTGGAATGAGGCCAAGGAAACCCGCGCATGTCCGCACTTTATGTGGTTGTTCTGGTCGCCATCTCCGCTGTGCTGCTGGCGGTGGCGGTTTCCCGCGCCTTGCAGGTGAAGACCAAGGCCGACTATCTGGTGGCCGGCCGCTCGCTGCCGGCGGTGGTTCTGGTGCTTACGCTGCTCACCTCGTGGATTGGCGCGGGATCGCTGTTTGCGGGCGCTGAGAATGCGTATAAGAACGGCTTTGCCGCGCTGTGGCAGCCGGCTGGCGGCTGGCTGGGCCTGGTGCTCATCTACTTTATTGCTCCGCGGGCGCGGAAGTTCGCGCAGTTCACCCTGCCCGACCTGCTGGAAGCGCGCTACAACCAGACGGCGCGCGTGCTGGGCACCATCGCCATCCTGTTCGCCTACGTGGGCATTGCCAGCTACCAGTTCAAGGGCGGCGGCGACGTGCTGCACCTCATCTTTCCCGATGCGGTGACGGCCGAGCAGGGGACGTTCATCGTGGCCGCGTTCGTGGTGGTCACGACGGCGCTGGCCGGCATGTCGTCGGTGGCGTATATGGATGTGGCGATCGGCTCGATGGTCACGGTGATCTGCATCATTGCCGCGCCCATGCTGCTGGCCAAGGCCGGCGGATGGACGGGACTGCACGCGGCGCTGCCGCCGCAGTATTTTCAAGTGCTGGGCAACTACCGAATGAGCGGAGGGGTGCGCGGACCGGCGAGCATGGGGGTGGTGAGGGCGCTCGAATTCCTGGTGCCGACGCTGCTGCTGATGCTGGGCAACCAGGTGATGTACCAGAAGTTCTTCTCGGCGCGCTCGGAGCGGGATGCGCGTGTTTCGGTGGTCGGCTGGATCGTAGGCACGCTAGTTCTGGAGACGCTGATTGTGGCCATCGCGGTCTTTGGCCGTGCGATGTATCCCACGGGCGAGGCGGCGCTGCACCCGCGCGAGATTATTCCCTACACGGCTCGGCACGGGCTGCCGGCGGTGATGGGCGCGCTGCTGCTGGGCGCGGTCTTCGCCAAGGTGATCTCGACGGCGTCGAATTACCTGTTTTCGCCGGCGACGAACCTCGTCGAGGACGTTTTCGTCCGCTATATCGCGCCGGGCGCCTCGAACCGGCGCGTGCTGCTGATTTCGCGGCTCGCGGTGGTCGCGCTGGGCGTTTGGGCTCTCTACCAGGCGGTGTATGCCGAGAGCATCCTCGAAAAAATGCTCTACGCGTACACGATTTATTCCGCCGCGCTCACGCCGGTGGTGCTGGCTGCGTTCTACTCCAAACGCGCTACTGCGTGGGGCGCGGTGGCCGCTATCGCCACAGGCGCCGTGGTCACGCTGGTGTGGGACGCGCCGGGCGTGAAGGCGCTGTTTCCGCCGATCCTGGCGCAGCGGGACGCGATCTTTCCCGCGCTGTTTGCCGCGGTGATCGCGCTGGTGGTGGTGAGCGCGTTCACGCCCCGGCCGACGGCGGAGCAGTTGGCGAAGGTGGCGGACCGATAACGATCAGAGCATTAACCTTGACTTGAAGAAAGCTCAAAATCCATGACCGACAGAAGCCGAATTTCAGGTGACCTCGCCGAGCAAATCGCGGCAGTGACAAACAAGCGCGCCCGCTTTGTCCTGGATGCCATCGCGAAGAAGGGGATGGTGACGACCGAGGAAATCAACCAGGCAGGGTACGAGCATCCGCCCCGCGCGGTTCGGGATGCACGCGAACTTGGGTTCCCCATCCGGACCATTAAGGTGAAGCACTCGAATGGGCGGACCATCGCGGCGTATATTTTTCCTGAAAATGCGCGCTTCGGGCGTGGCAAGGGCGGACGACGAGCTCTGACAAAGAGGCAGAGAGACGCGATTATCGAAGCGGCAGGAGGAAAGTGTCAGATTTGCGGAGCGACAGAGAACGTACAAGTGGACCATCGCGTCCCCTACGAAGTTGCCGGTGAGACCGACGGAGACAGTACAGCGATATTCATGGTTCTGTGCGGATCATGCAATCGTAAGAAATCGTGGAGCTGCGAGCACTGCCCAAACTGGACCGGCAAGCGCAGTGTAGCCGTTTGCGAAACATGCTATTGGGTGGGACGAACTGATTACTTGCATGTCGCGACGGAACAGCAGCGCAGGGCCGATGTCGTCTGGCGAAAAGATGAAGTCGCAGATTATGAGAGGCTTAGAGAAAAGGCGCGGCGGGCAGCGGCGGCAGTTCCCGAATACATTAAGCAGCTACTGCGGAACGGCTAGCCGAAAAGCAAAGCCTGCGATGCGAAATCATCGAGAGATAAAACCGATCTTCGATGAGCTACCGGGAGCAGATGGGATACGTACAAGGATTCCACCGTGACGTCCTTGCGTCCATTCAGCGTGGCTTGGCTCGACCTGCCAACATCAAGCAAAATTCTCTTTCCGAGATGATCCGGCAAGGGGCTGCCATAGGATCGCTGCCCACACGAGCCATCGTAACTCAGAATGAACGGAATCTCTTTGCGATTGAGCAACTCCAAACCCTCGACAAGCCTGCTGCGGCTCAGCCCCGCGAAGTAACGCTGGTCGCGGCCACTGCTGGTTCCTTGATATGGCGGATCGAGGTAGAAAAAGTCTCCTTGGCGGGCATTTTGAAATAGCTGCATAAAGTCACAATGAACAGCCCGGCACTTTCCTTTGAGGACTCGATTTGCTGCGAGTATCTCCTGACGCATCGTATCGGGATGAGTGCCTTTGCGCCGCTTGTCGGGGGATTGATTGAACTCTCCGGCGGGGTTGAAGCGGACCGCGTTCTTCACGCATCTTGCCAGCAGGTAAAGTAGCTTCGCGGGTTCGTGGTCCTGGTTGAACTGCGCACGAACCTCATAATACGCATCAATGGGGAGTGCCCTTTCGCTGCGCCAAAGGGCGCCATACTGCAGCGCGATTTCCTCCGGGCTTACTAGGATTGCTTTCCAAAGCGCAATCAGAGGCTCCAGCGTGTCGCCTATCGCGTAGGAAGAGAACCTCTTTTGAGCAGCGGCGGCCAGCGTGACGGCTGCGGAGCCAGCGAACGGCTCAACAAGCCGCGTAAGAGAGCCCGCTGGAACGTAGCTCAGGATTGCCTGCGCTAACCGCCGCTTGCTTCCTTGATACGGAATCGGGTGCGGAGCCGAGAATCTCATGCTTTTACGCATTCAGTTTACAGGCGAATGAGTCAACTGAAACAACGAAACTCACGTATCGAGTGTGGAATTCAAGAGGTGTTCCCGAAACGAAAACTTCGATCAAAAAATGGACATCTTTCGGTGCTGTCGCAAGACCAATCCTCCAACAGCGCTTGCCGCTCAAGAAAATAGTTGTTCCGGGCGGGCACGGCGGTCTTACACTGTCGGTGACTATCCCAGGCTGCTATGCCGGTCGCGCTACTGACTCTCGAACTCCGCATCGAGCACGCCCAGTCGCTCAAGGACAGGCGGCAGGTGGTGCGCTCGCTCAAGGATCAGTTGAAGCAGGGCTTCAATGTGTCGGTGGCGGAGCTGGACGAGGCGGTTACTTGGCAGTCGGCGACGCTGGGCGTGGCGGCCATCTCCCGCTCGCGCGACTACCTGCACGGGCTGATGGAAGAGGCGGAGCGCGCCGCCCGGCGCATGGCCACGGAGCTTGGCGCCGATCTGGCCGATTCGTTCTGGGAGTACATCGAGAGCTGAAAGGCCGGCCGCGGCATCAAACGCGCGCAAATTTGCGCAGGTTCATCGTGCTAACCTAAACCTTCGAGCCTTGTTCGCCGACGCGCGAAAACCGTGTGTTGAGGGCATGGATTCTGGAGAGATTGTTTGCAGCCCACCGCCTTCGTAATCGCCGTCTTCGAGTTTGTTCTGTTGCTGTTCTCGCTCAGTTTTCATGAGTGCGCGCACGCCTGGATGGCATCGCGAATGGGCGACCAGACGGCGCGGCTCGAGGGGCGCATCACGCTGAACCCCATGTACCACATCGATCCGATTGGAACTCTTCTGTTTCCCGCCATGGTGATCTTTGGGCCGCTCGTCGGATTTCACCTTCCCTTCATGCTGGTGGGCTGGGCCAAGCCCACGCCGGTGATCACGCGCAACTTCAAGAAAATTGTGCGGGACGACAACCTGGTGACGCTGGCCGGGCCGGTCTCGAATCTGATTCTGGTGTTGGTGGCGCTCGCAGGGCTGACCGCGATGGCCGTGGCGATGCCCAACGGCGGGCAAATGGTCAGGCTGTCGTTCGCTGCCGCATTGGGCTTCACCGAGGTCAGCGGAGCGCAGCCGGTCGCTCTGCTGCTCAGCCTTGCCATCCTGATCAACCTGTCGCTCTTCTTCTTCAACCTGCTGCCCATTCCGCCGCTCGACGGCAGCCGCGTGGTGCGGAACATGCTGCCGTATAACGCGGTGCAGCAATACGACCGGATCGGCGGCTGGATCAGCTACCTGTTGATGATCTTTGTGGGCGGCTTCGTGCTGCGGCTGCTGCTCACGCCCGCGCTGGTGCTGGTTTTTTCGCTCCTTTCGCGCCTTTGATCTCCGGGTGCTCGCTGCAGGTTGTCCCGCTACAATGGAATGAGCCAATTTCGGCCATTTTCCTGAGCACTTCCGGCGCTCTCTTTTGCGCCGGCTAGGAACTGAACCGCATCATGACAGTAACGGAAAATTCAAAATCGCAAGGTCCTGCGGCGCAACGCCCGCGCGTGTTGAGCGGCATGCGTCCCACGGGAAAGCTGCACCTGGGCAACTACATGGGCGCGCTGGCCAACTGGGTCAAGCTACAGGACCAGTACGAGTGCTACTTTTTCATCGCCGACTGGCATGCGCTCACCACGGACTACGCCGACCCCGGCCAGATTGCGCCCAATACGCTGGAGGTGATGCTGGATTACCTGGCGGCGGGGCTGGACCCGGCAAAGACCGTGCTTTTTTTGCAGAGCCGGGTAAAGCAGCATGCTGAACTTGCGCTGCTCCTGGGCATGAGCACTCCGCTGGGCTGGCTGGAGCGCGTGCCCAGCTACAAAGAGATGCAGGAGAACCTGGCGAACAAGGACCTGGCGACGTATGGCTTCCTCGGCTACCCGGTGCTGATGGCCGCGGACATTCTGATTTACCAGCCCGACTTTGTGCCGGTGGGCCAGGACCAGCAGGCGCACGTGGAGCTGACACGTGAGATTGCGCGGAGGTTCAACTCGTTTTATCCGAAGAAGTACGGACCCAAGGGCCTAGGCGTCTTGTCCGGACAAGAAGCTGCTGAAGACGCTCGCTGGGGATCTCCGTTTGAAGCAGGTACGCCAGTTCTTGAACTTGGACGGCTAGAAGCTGTTCTCCCCGAGCCCAAGGTCCTGCTGACGCCCTCGCCCAAGCTCCCCGGCACCGACGGGCGCAAGATGTCGAAGAGCTACGGCAACACCATTCTCTTGAGCGATCCCGAGCCGGTGGTGCGGCAGAAGCTGAAGACCATGGTGACCGACCCGGCGCGCATCCGGCGGACCGACAAGGGCGACCCCGACAAGTGCCCGGTGGGCGACCTGCACAAGGTGTTCTCGACGCCGGAAACCCTGGCAAAGGTGTACGAGGGCTGCCGCTCGGCGGGAATCGGGTGCATTGAATGCAAGAAGTGGGTAGCGGATGGGCTGGTAAAGGTGCTCGAGCCGATCCAGGAGCGGCGGGCCAGCATGACCGAGGCTCAGGCCATCGAGATTCTGGACGAAGGCTCGCGGCGCGCCGAGGCCCGCGCAGAACAGACCATGGTGGAAGTGCGCGAAGCCATGCAGATGACGTTGACCACCGTGACCGGGGCGTGAGCCGGCGCACGGGAAGCAAAGAACGGGCCGAGGAGAACGCGCCGCGGGAATGAGCGCTGTTTGACGGGCCAGAAACGTGCACGCGATGCAAGAGAAAGTCCCGTGGTGGCGCAGGGCGCTCGAGTTTACTCTGGGCGGAATCCGCTCGGGATTCGGGCTGTTCCGGCACAACGGAAGAGTTGAAACGGGCAAGGAGAGCAGCGCTGCAGGCGACTGCGCCGGGCCGGAGACGGCTGCAGGCGAGCCCGAGGAAGCGAAAAAGTTGGAAGCGCCAAAAGAAGAGAGTGCATTGAAGCAAACTTCCCCACAATCCGAAGAAGCGGCAGACGAAACGAAGCAGGCGGCCGAGGCGGTTTCAAGCGGCGGCGAGGTTCCCACGGCGCAGGAAGCCGTGGAAGAAGCCGCGGAAGCGGCCAAAGAACCCCAACAGCCGGCGGCGGCAGAAGAGCTGGCGTCTTCAACTCCGCAAGCTGAGCCGGCGCCCGCGGCCGATGCGGCCAAAGAACCCCAACAGCCGGCGGCGGAGGCGATTGAGCCGGAGCCTTGCGCCGAGGAGCGGGTTGTGGAGGCCGCGAAAGCCAACGATCCCTCCGATTCGGCCGAGCATATTGAGGTTCAGGCGCAGGCTGCGCCGGAAGAAAATGCGGCAGTGAACGCGGAGGAGTTGCCGGCGGCGGCAGCGGAGCCGGCGGCTCCAACTCCGGAAGCTGAACCGGCGCCCGCGGCCGAAGCGGCCAAAGAGAAGGAAGCTGCTCCGCCACAGGAAGCAGCCGCGGCGTTGCCGTTTGACGCCAAGCCGGCGGTCGAGCCGACCACCGCCGAGAAAGTGGCGGCGGCGCTGAAGGCGCGTGGCCAGGACGCCGAGCAGTCGCCTTTCTCGGTCCTCGTGGGCCAGGTGTACGACGGGCCGCTCGACCTGCTGCTCGACCTGATCCGCAAGCAGGACATCGATATCTACGACATTCCCATCGCCAAGATCACGGCGCAGTTTTTGGCGTATGTGAACCGGCTGCGGGCCAGCGACATGGACGTGGCCGGGGAGTTCATCTACACGGCGGCGCTGCTGATTCACATCAAGAGCAAGATGCTGCTGCCGCGCGCGCCGGCGGGGCCGGAAGAGCCGGGCGAAGATCCGCGGCGCGAGCTGGTGGAGCGGCTGCTGGAACACGAACGCTTCAGGAATGCGGCGCAGATGCTGCATGAAAAGCAGATGCTGGAGTCGGCCACGTGGACCAATCCCGGCGTGCGCGAGTTTCGCGAAGATACCGGCGCGGAGCCGGAGATGGCCGCCGACACCACGGACCTGGTGCGCATCTTTCGCGATATTCTGGAGCGCGCGCGCAACCGCCCCATCCTCGACCTGGAAGAAGACACAGTGACCGTGAGCCAGATGATGGAGTTCCTGGCGCGGCGGCTGACCATGGAAGACAGGCCGGTGGCGCTGCGGCGGCTGCTGAGCCACACGCGCTCGGAGCGGGCGCTGATCGCCATGTTCCTGGCGTTGCTGGAGTTGGTGCGCCTGCAGGCCATTCTGCTGCGGCAGGACCGGCACTTCAGCGAGATCTTCATCAAGAAGAACACCGGCTTCGAGGCGGTGATGAATGAGGGGCTGGCCAACGCGCGCGACGATTGGCGGTAACCGCCTCTTAGGCTGGCTTATTGGTGGAGTAGACGAGCTTGCCGGTTTCGCGCACAAATCTTAATGGAATCTTAGGATTGTTGATATCCTTGTTCCCATCGTCCGCCCACTTCTTAGCCCATTTGGTGAAGTACGGCTCAATTTGTGCGGGCGTCATAACATAAATTTCGACCAGTTCTATCCCATCGTATATCGCAAACACCCAATCCACCTGCCTGTATTTCCCGATGATGTGCGGATTCATGTGGTGGTGGGTAGAAAAACTCTGTGTGAGTCTGATATTGACCGATTTTATTTCGTACTCGCGGCCGTTTTCGTCACGTGCATCGTTTCCCTCGCGCCCCGGTAGGATCGTCAGGCCTGTGCAAAGCACGATTTGGAGAATCTTTCCGCCATTGTCCTGAAAGACGTCATCGATTCCGTGCTTGGACGCGAGACGTTGCAGTTTCCGTATAGATGGGAGCAGATTCCTTAGCTTGACGTGGTCGGGATGAGGCCTCATGCCTCCTCCCGCGCTAATAGGGCCACGACATCCACCCTTAGGGCAATCGCCAGACGCTCCATGGTATCGATAGAGATATTCTTTTCATTTCGCTCAACGCTGCCTACATAGTTTCTGTGAAGTCCCGCTTTGGCAGCGAGTTCCTCTTGGGAAAGGCCTGCCGCGATGCGAGCTTTTCTGAGGTTGACGGCAAATCTTCCGCGAGTTGTAATCTGAGGTTTGGCGAGCTTCATTAGGTTCCATGCTCAGCCCTGTGCTAGCCTGAAATCTACAGCCTATAGGTTGTATGAGGTAACGATGTCGGCTACCTTTGTTTCTGCAAGTCCCGCCTATTCAACGCCGCTTGGCGCAGCATACGTGGGCGACTCGATGAAATTGCTCGAGGGGCTGCCCGACGCCTCCATCAATCTTGTCATCACCAGTCCGCCTTTCGCTCTGCAACGGCAAAAAGAGTATGGCAATCTCGACCAGGCAGAGTACGTTGATTGGCTGCTTGGCTTCGGTCGGCTGGTTCATCGGAAGCTGCGTGAGGACGGGAGTTTTGTCCTGGATCTCGGCGGTGCGTACCGGAAGGGCGTTCCTGTGCGTAGTCTCTATCAGTTCCGTGTATTGCTGCGGTTCTGCGATGAGCTTGGATTCCATCTGGCGCAGGAGTTCTTCTGGCACAATTCGTCAAAGTTGCCGAGTCCTATTGAATGGGTAAACAAGCGAAAACTGAGGGCTAAGGACACGGTCAATACGCTGTGGTGGTTTTCCCGCTCGGAATGGCCGAAAGCGAATGTTTCTAAAGTCCTGACTGAGTACAGCCCCCGCATGAAGAAACTCTTGGAGGACCCTGCGGCTTTTTACACTCCCAAGGCGCGCCCTTCCGGGCACGAGATCGGGCTCGCGTTCGCGAACGATAACGGTGGCGCGATCCCCTCTAATCTCCTGCAGATTCCAAACTCCGAGAGCAACGGCGTCTACTTGGGGGCTTGCAAGGCAGTAGGAGCAAAGGGGCACCCTGCACGGTTTCCAGCCAAGCTACCGGAGTTCTTTATTCGTATGCTGACCGACCCTGGCGACCTTGTCGTTGATATCTTCGCCGGTTCGAACACTACTGGTATGGTGGCAGAGGCCGAGGGCCGCAGGTGGCTGGCTTTTGAATCAAGCCGCGAATACGTCGCTGGTTCCGTGCTTCGCTTCTTGCCCAAGGGACTTTCTGTGGCAAGAATGAAGCACCTCTACGCAAATGTTCTCCATGGCGAGCCTGTCTTCGTTGAAGATGAGGCGGGTTTTCAACCGCGCCTTCTCGCCGTTTAGCGTACTGCCCTGTGTCTGGCCAACGCGCGCGACGATTGGCGGTGAGTTAATGCCGGGGCCGGCAGGTTCCGGTGTTCGGTGTTGTCGCAGGTGGCTGCCTTCTAGTCCGGCAATATTTTGCAGGCAATGACCGATGCGGCCTAGCAGCCTGTGGTGTAAGTCTGGGTGCGAGAGCGGAGGAAATCCTGGAGTGTGAAGTGAGGCATGGGTAGGATGGAAGCATGGGGATGGGGACACGACAGGCACAGGAGAAGCAAGAAGAG